>MDTE01144687.1_pt1 | contig 59058 bp, 36 predicted proteins | sample 811231 | NCBI WGS metagenome assembly MDTE01 (sample SAMN05326651, study PRJNA326480) | marine metagenome | isolation source: seawater | place: Indian Ocean: Red Sea | collected 2010
CTCCTTGTAAATATTATGTAGGCTCGACGGTACTTTCACCCCCTTAGGGACGGAGAAGCAAAGCCCCATCGCTTGACCGTCGTCATGATAAGGATCCTGTCCGATAATCACCACCTTGACCTCCTCCATCGAGCACGAATCGAACGCCCTGAACACGTGCTCCTTGGGTGGGAATACTTTCGCACGCGCCTTGTCTTCGCTCTCTAAAAACTTTTCCAACCTTTCCCAGTACGGCTTTTTGAATTCCGACGATAAAATCTTGCGCCACTGCTCGTCCTTCAACAAATCAGCGTAGGCACCACCGCACTTTTCCGCAGTCTTGACTTCATCACCGTCTTGGACTTCGAGCATCGGCATGTTCTCCTTCAACTTTTTGAGCGGCACGATTTCGGCCTTGGCGTCGTCGCCGTCGCGCGGACGCGCGTTGACGGGCTTGAAGAAGCTCGTGATCGAACGTTCCTTGGTCATGATTGCCGGCGAGGAGAGTAAGGGGCGACTGCGGATGAGGGAAACGGGAACGTGCAACGTCCTCGCTCGCATGCACGCGTGGGCGTCTGGCGATGTGGGTTCAAATTTTTTCCTCTGGCCAAAGTAGTTTCGCGTCGACGGGCGCCAGGAGGACGATGGAAACGGAGTCATAGATCGTGATCTCGAATGAAAATATTTTTTGCAGTCCTTTTCACACGTCTATGGCTAATGCTAGTCTTCTATCTATAGGGCACGCGCGCTACAGAGTCGTCTGTTATCCGGAGCTCAACTCGGCGCAATGGACAATTGACTCTGCGAGTCTCACGAGCTCCAAGGGAGCTCGTTCTCGTTATCACAGCCGTAGCCCACTTCGAAAGCGCGTCCAAAGTATCCTTTTTCAAAGTAATGCTGATCCTGTTCGGCGATTGCCTCATCGTCTTCTTCCTCATCTTGAAGAACGTCAAACGACGCACTGCTGATTTCGCAAATCTCAGTCCCCAAGTCTGAGTCGAGGTACCTGTGCGCGCAAGTCTCATCGCACACGTGAATATTTCCAGTCTTTTCGCACACGAAAACTTTTCCGGGTAGCTCGTGGTACGAACATCCAGCTATGCGACTGCATAGATGTCCCTCCTCTGCGATGAATTTGCGACGACCCTTCCACTCTACCGCGGCGAGATACATTGGGGTGCCTCCACTCATCGGGGCAAGATTCGCACAGACTTGCGATCGCTTAGCCGCAAAAGCCTCGCCACATATTTTCTCAAAACCTTTGGGCGCTTGTCGCGTTTCTCTGTCTATTTCGCGCATATCAGCCGCGAAATAAAGTCTCTTCACGTTTGTTTGTCGAGCTTGTTTCGTGTTCCCGAATCGCTCGATGAAACACTGCCGCCACAAGAAATCCTGATCGCACCTCTTGGAAAAGAATTTACACGTCATCGCGAGCGAAACCAATTCGTTCGGTGCCAGTCTCCGAAGTATCAAAGATACGACGTCTTCCGGCAGACGCGAAAACGCTCCCGCGACCGCGCGCGTCATCGATGGATCCACCTCTGAGTCGACTCTGGCCGATTTCTGTGGACGACCACCTCGTTCTATCTCTTCCGCGTCACCCTCGACGTCCGCCTCGCGTTCGCGCTTCACCGCGCGCGCCTGCGCCGCGAGTTCTCGCAGAACCTCCTCCTCGAACGCGTCATCCTCCGAGCACGCGTCGTCCTCCGGCTCTTCCTTCATCTCGCGCGCGGTCGCGACGACGATCGCGCCCGCCGACTCTCTACCGCGCATCGTCGCCGCGTCCCACTCGTCGCGCCGCCCCGATCGTCGTTCGCCGGCGCATACTGGGGACGCGCATCGACAGTTGAAGCCTCGGCGCTCGAGTCGAGACGTCCGGCGGGCGATGCTCCGTTGATGGATCGAGATCGTTCACATGCGGGCGCGAGACGTTTATTCGTCGTCGAATCGCGCGTCCGCGGTCCGGCGCGCGCGCGCGGCGCCTCTCTCGTCCTCGCGGGCGTCGAGACGACCGCGCGCTCGACGAGACGGTGACGAGAGCACCGAGCGCGACGACGATGGTCGCGGCGCCGCGGCGCGGAGATTGATGGACGCGCTGATGCGCGATGAGGAAGGAGACATCGAAGGAGTGCGTCGAGTGATACGAATGAATCCAGCGCCGAGGCCGCTCCTTGACGCTATTGAAGATGGGATGTTCTCCCACACGCACTGGCGGCGACGAGGCGTACCGAACGTCGAGAACGCGGCTCATCACTCGTGCAATCTGGCCCTCTCTCGCAGCGGTCGTCGCATGCGATGTCGTCAAAGTAATAGATTTCTCGCGGATTTGTTCCTGAAGATCGAGAAAGAGACCGAATCAGAGATTTCGCTGAACCGTTTCGACCTGTTTCATTCTCACGTATTCTCTAATAATCGCGGACGGTGTGGAATTTTGTTTCACGCGAAAGAATATCCAGCAAAAGACGAAAACTTCGACGTCGATCTTGGCTATTGCCAAATAGGTTCTTCACTGCGCTTTGACGAGAATAAGATGCGTCTTCGTAATCTGCTTTGGCTGTCCGTGGACCGCGCGAGTTCCGTGTTAGCACTTCTTGACACGCACAAGCGTGAAGACTTACTCGTCGTTCCGGAGCTCCACACGACTTTTGAAGGCGACTGGGGCGATATAAAGGCAGATGTCTTTTATTTTCACGGACTCGCCAATCGCAAGCCACATGAACGTCTCTTTATTTTTCCGCGCTGATGAATTGTATTTTTAGCACGAGCGAGAGAGCTGACTTCCTTATTTTTAGCCATGGTATCATGGAAAAGCGATCCTTCGGTCATCTTGGACGCAAAAATGAAACTGGAAAGCAACGAAAGCGATGTTGAGCCGGGAGAATATTTATGTAGAGTCGTTGTATTTTGTCGGATGAATGGCGTAGCAGCGCACGTGACGGAACTCTTGAACGTACTCTCTGAAAATAGCAACGGAATGGTCGTTCAATTCGCATCATCTGTCGTATTGCTAATCGAGAGTACTCCGTGTGGTATCGACCATGCGTTACAAGTGCTAGATGACGCAGATTTTGGAATTGAATCCTCTCATGTATGTTCTTCGGAGGAAGGTGTGGAACGAATGTATGACGAGTTCAGGGTAATCCAAGACTCTGCCACATCGGGTGGGTTTGAATCAACTCTTGACAAGAACGATGAAGACGAAGTCGTTCGCACGTTGATTCGTGTAAAAGACGAGCTCCTAACGAACATTTCTCCCAAAACGAGACACATGGATGAATGTCTGTCTCAAATTGTTACGCAACGACAAGATTTGTTCTTCACGAGTAGAGAATTTCTTCAGCAGTTTGATATCAGAACGCAAGTCTGTCGAGTCGTTGACGATTTAGCGCCGCAGATGGAATGTCTCATAATCGAAAGTGAAAGCGCTTAGAGGTACATGGGAAAAATGTATTTCAAGTCGTCTCGTCTCAACTGAATGTCATCTTTGTTCGCTTTGTTTCTATTGGTTGTCTAAATTCGGGTGCATCGATCAACTTTTCAGTTTAATCTCTCTCAGTCGCTCTTGCAAGTATTCATCCGAGCTGATTGGCTCGGGATAGCGATTGGGATTTTCAGCTGAAATGCATGATTCGAGTGTCTCTATGATGAAGTCGGGATTCGGGTGTAAAAAGAATGGCATGGAATATCGAGGAATGTGTGCTCTCTCTGCAGGAGGATTCACCACACGATGCGTCGTTGATGGTAACTTGTGATTTGACAGACGCTGTAACATGTCTCCGATGTTACACGTCACACAACCAGGCGGCGGATTCACCTCGAGCCATTTTCCATCCTTGCCCAAAAGCTGCAAGCCACCCTCGTCGGCACCGAGCAAAAGCGTGATGAGATTGATATCTTCGTGCGCTCCAGCGCGCACTCGCTCCGCAGCGTCGGGCGGGATCGGTGGATAGTGAATGATGCGCAGAATGCTGTTACCCTCGTTCGTCTTGTCTGCGAAATAGTCGCGCGGCTGTTGTAAGTACACCGCCAACGCTTCCAACACGCGATTTCCAAGTCTGTCGAGGGCTTCGAAAATTTGCTTGTTCACCTCACTGAACCCCTCAACCTCGACCACGTCATCCACGTTCGGTGGCATCATTTTCTCGTACTTGTGACCCGGCGGTAAGTCGCGTCCGAGGTGCCAAAATTCCTTTAAATCTGCGCGCGAGGCGAAGAGACAGATTTCTCCGCGTCAGTTTAACGTTGTATTCATTTCATCCATCGCGACGACGCGCGAGCGCACGAACGATTCTCGACGCGTCGCTTCATTTTTCTCGCCCGCTTCACGCACCCGGTACGTTCGCCCCCTTCGCCTGCTCCACCCCGAACGACGTGTACCCGCGCGCGCCTCCCAGTCCCTCGAGCGTGTACTTTCTCTTACACGCCTCGTCGCGCGCGAAGAAGGCTCGCGATCGCTCCATCGCCCGCTCGATGAGCCCCTGCTCGATGCCGTGATTTTCCAAGATGACGAATCCAAACCTCTCGTACGCCTCTCCCAACGCGCGCGCGAACGCCTCGAAATCACCATCGTACAGCGTCAGGCTCACCGTCGGCACGCCGCGCTCCTTCCCCTCGTCCACCATCGCGTCACCCCTCGCGCGCCGATCGCGTCCTCGACCGCGAAACGACGGACTCAATCGAGACTTCTCCTCGTCGCGTCCTCGCTCGCGCGCGTCCACCTCTCGCGTCGTCACCGATCTCGTCGTCGTCGTCCGCCGTCGCGTCGTCGCCCCGGTCGGGTCGTTGGCGCGGAGGGACTCCACGAGGGGTCACGACCCTTTGAATGGTTCACGGGTCACGACCCCTCACCGAGTCCCTCTCGAGGCCCCCGCATGGAATTTCCGCGCGGTCGAAAAAGCGCGCGGTCAGGGTTGGCGCGCTCGACACTCGACGGCGTCGACGACGACGACGCGCGGTGGTGCGAGGTGCGAGTGGACCTCGCGGGAGTGGAGGAATGTCGGTGATGACGGTGCGCGCGCGCGCGCGAGAGGGGGCGGTGATGACGCCGCGCGGGGTGGTGGGACGGGATGGGAGACGGGGCGGCGCGAGCGGTCGACCGCGAGGGCGAACGCGCGCGAGGGCGGTGGACGTGCCGGATTTCCTCGTGCAGAAGCTCGAGGCGACGACGAAGACGCACGGGGAGATCTCCGAGCGAATGGCGGATCCGAACGTGACGAGCGATCCGAAGGAGTTTCAAAAGTTGAGCAAGGCGTTGGGGGAGCTCACGAGCGTGGTGGCGCAGTACGAGCGGTACAAGGCGTGCGCGAGGGAGATTGATGAGGCGAAAGCGATGGTGAGGGACGCGGCGGGCGACGATGAGATGGTGGCGATGGCGAAGGAGGAGATGGAGGCGCTGGCGGAGGAGAGCGAGGCGTTGGTGGAGAGCATGACGTTGGCGCTGTTGCCCAAGGATCCCCTGGATGAAAAGAACATCATGCTCGAAATTCGCGCGGGCACGGGAGGAGACGAGGCTGGAATCTGGGCCGGTGACTTATATCGCATGTACATTCGTTTCGCCGAGCGTGAGGGGTGGCAAACGTCGGTGGTGACGAATAATCCCGCGGATATGGGTGGATATAAGGAAGTTGTCATCGAGATAAAGGGAGACGACGTGTACAGTAACCTCAAGTGGGAGGCTGGTGTTCATCGCGTGCAGCGCGTGCCGGCGACGGATTCGCAGGGACGCATTCAGACGTCTACGGCGACTGTGGCCGTGATGCCCGAAGTCGATGACGTGGAGGTTAAGATTGATGAAAATGATCTCGACATCTCCACCGCCAGAAGCGGCGGCGCCGGAGGCCAAAACGTCAACAAGGTTGAAACCGCCATCGATTTGGTGCACAAACCGACCGGTATTCGCATCTTCTGTACCGAAGAGCGCACTCAGTTGAAGAATCGTATTCGTGCGATGCAAATTCTCCGCGCGAAACTGTTCGAGCTTCAGCTCGAGGAGCAACGCAAAGAGGTTTCCGACGCCCGTAAATCTCAAGTCGGTTCAGGTTCGCGTTCTGAAAAGATTAGGACGTACAACTGGAAAGACAGCCGAGTTTCGGACCATCGCATCGGGACTAACTTTCCTCTTCAAACATTCCTAGACGGCGATATCAAGGGCGCCATCGGAGGTATGCAGGCGTTAGAGCAAGAGGAGAAGCTCGCTCAGCTCAACGCGGAGACAGAAAAGTAAACAATCGTATTCTTCCAACTCTTTTAATGAAAATAGTAGCACGAGCCCCTCACTCTCGAGCATCGGACGCGCGTCGAACCTTCGAGTGCCGACCTGAGGACAGAATCGTGTGCGCGTCCACGAGCGTTGCGCACGACGTCCGGCTCGTCGAACCTCTCGGCGGCGGACATTTTGGATGTCTAAAAATACCTCACAGCAATGCACCCTGACGTGTAGCTTTGGCTTTGATTTCAAAAAGCGAAGAAATTTGGTTCACGTGGGTGAAAATGTCGTCGCGTACGTCGTCGGAAATCTCGTCACTTTCCTCGACGTGACCGCGGGGGAGAAGAAGTACTTGCGAAGTGTCGAGAATGGAGACATAGGCTTCATCACAGTGCACCCGGATGGTACTCATTTGGTGGTCGGTGAGAACGGACCCTCACCGCGCATGCACATCTACGCGTACCCTTCCCTCGATCTCGAGAACACGATCATTGGTGGTGCTGAGCGCGCGTACTCGGCTGGTACATTCTCCTCGGATGGAACCATGCTTGCGAGCGTAAGCGATCTGCCCGATTACTGGCTTACTCTGTGGGATTGGAAAACAGGCGTCTCGATCCTTCGTGCGAAGACGTACGGTCAAGAAGTTTATGACGTATCGTTTCTACGCGGTGAGACGGGACACATACTCACCCACGGTGCTGGCCACGTTCAGTTTTGGCAAAAGGTGAAAACATTTACTGGATGGAAATTGCAGGATACGCTGGGCAAGTTTAACGGAGAACCTCTGTCGAATATCACTGGAGCTGTCGAGTTGCCGTTCAAAAATATGATTCTTACGAGTACAGAGTACGGTGCTCTTCTCATCTGGGTCGATGGTTGCGCTCAATTCAAAATCATGAGAAGGTCCGCTTTCGGTGACGCGGAAAACTGTCACATTGGTTCAATTGAAACTGTCTGTAGCGTCGATTCAACTCTGATCACATCAGGAGAAGATGGTGTAATTCGAAAATGGTCCATAGACGATATTCGTCACGCCGTCTCGTCTCTGAACAAAGGGACAATACTCTTGCAACCTCTATCAGAGCACCGCACAGATGGAGGAAACATCAAACATGTATGTCAGTTGCAAAATTGTCTATTGATTCAAGACGGTGGTCGTGGATGTGTGGCGTCATGGAATCAAAATCAAGAGAAAATAATATTATGTGCGCACAGTGGTTCCATCACTGGCTACGTATCGTCCAGAAATAGCACACATCTGGTTACATGTGATGATAGAGGTGCCGTGCACTGTTACGATTATCAGTCTTGTTTATTCCTGTACAAAACTCAATTTAGTGCTGCGGCCACGGCGCTTGCCGATGTACCTTTGAGTATAGACGACTCAGGACGATCTGTTGTCGTCGGATTTAACGATGGAGTGATTCGCGTCCTGGTTAGAAATTCTAATGCGTGGCGTTTAGCTCTCGTGCTCAAACCGCATTCTTGCGCCGTCGCAAAGTTTTCCTGGAATCCCTGCGGTTCCGTCTTGGCGGTTAGCGCAGCTGACAATACTGCGTTCCTACTCAAATCCTCTCGTTTCGCCGACTCATTGACCTTTGAACCGATCGGTTTCCTGAATGTTCCCTCGAGTGAGATATTTTGGGAAAGTCAATGCACTCTCGCGAGTCAAGCACATGGCGCTGTCGAACTTTTTGACGTACCCACTGAGCCAATCTCTCAAGAGAAAAGGCAAACATACAAAATCGAAATTGATCCTCGAACGCGAACCCGGGATCTTTCAAACGTTGAGGTCTTCGAACGTGATGACACGCTTGCGCAGTGGACGACGCACGATCGTTCTCACGACGTCACCATATCTACTTCTGGTTCCTTTGAAGTGCGCAAAGTCGGCGCTGTGCCTACTGCGAACTCGGAGCCGCCCATCGATACGTTATGCACCATGCCACTCACCCCAGTGGATGATTTTCCATCCTCGACTTGTGCCTCTATCGAAGAAGTCTTGCAAATGAGCAGGTCAATAGAATCAAGCGAGAATGAAGTTGCTTCCTCGATACGTCTTTTGAGTTTCGTGGAGCTATGCCGCGAAGAATTTGATTCAATTCTGCGAGCAAATAGAAACCTCCCCGAAGAAGAGCAGTTGTCCAACGTAGAGCTTTTCGTAGATGAGATACCTATGAAGCAGGTACGAGAGGAATCACTTCATCCGCTCAAGGCCAAGCTGGATAGATTTCAAAGCTCTTTTCTGCGTGCTGAAGGAGTAACGCGGCAATTGCACGCTAAGTACTTTAGTAAAATTGCGTCGTTACCCAGAGTAGTGAGATCCAGAGAGGAATCGTGGGTCTGTTCTTCATTCATGTTGCGCTCCGTGAAAGAAGACTCTGCTTCGACGCCGACAAAAACAGTATGCCTGAATGACCGCCAACAATCGTTGGATGTGGCAGATACAGGCGAAACGTCGCCAAATAAAACAACACTTCAAAATACAAGCAATGATTTCGCGAACATGAGCTCCGAAGCTCGAAGGAGACTCGAACGGCTGCAGAGGACTGAGGAGCTGCAAAAGCTGAAAAAAATGGAACCAGCGCAAGCGACATGTGGTGATCTCGGAAATACGGAAGAGACGGCCAAGTATCAGGGATTTCCATTGCGCTGTGACCCTGACTCGATCGTATCACATGAAGAAAGGTTGACCACCGAAGGTAAACGGTGCGAACTAGAGAGTATTAAAATGCAAATTCACGAAGCACAGAAACGATTCAACGGTGAGTTTGAAAAAATTTACACCAGAAGAAACGTCGAGGAAGACGATATAATTTCTTTGTGCTATGAGAAACTGAAAACAATCGCTCACTGCAAAATGGCGGAGCTTTCTCGTTTAATCATTCAGCAAGAACTCGAAGTCATGCCCGAGTTTGACGCGAGAAACGCAGAAATGCACCATGAACGAGATCGAGTGGAAGAAGAAGTGAAACAAGCGCGCGATGTTCTTCACAACGCACAAATCACGTTGAACAACACAAAAAATGAACTCGAGCAACATCAAAAGGTGAAGATGGAAATTGAGGAAGAATTCAACAAATGTACGGCACCGGGTATCCCGAGAGGAACACTGCTCAAAGTTTTTCACAAGCGCGTACACAACAAGCCACAAAATAATGACGAGGGGGATGACTCAGAAACGGATTCAGACTCTGACTCCAATTTCGAGGACGAATCCTACTACTCGTCATCGGATGATGAAGATGGAAGTGTGTGCCCGAAAGGTTGCGACGTGTCTGTTTATGAACGAATTTGCACTCTTCGGGATGAAAGAATTCAAGTCATGAATATTCTGGCGGATGTGCAGCGTGACTGTGACACGAAGAAGAAAGTCGTCGATTCTGCGGCGAATAAACTTCAATCCTTGGAAGAGAAGGCGAGAAATGTCGAGAAAAGCGCGAAAAACTTTGAAAAAGTCAAACAGCAGAGTCTGAATGATTTGACTGCTGCTTTCGTGTTACCGGTGAGTTGCGTAGAGATGAATGATTCCAACACGAACGAAATGATACTCTTTTCAAAATCGCGCTTACACGAACTAGAAAGTCATATCTCAACGTGGGACGCTGAGGTTGAAAAGTTGAAGAGTCAGCACCAGGAGCTGAAGTGCGAGCACTCCGCGCTTGTCACGCAGCGATCCATCAAAACGACGGAGCTCCATAGTCTGCAACAAAAATTCGTGGATACGCAAATTCGAAAATTTGGACAACCCATCGTCTTGGAAGACCTCGATGCAGTCGTCAGTAAGAGTCAAAGCACAGAAGATTTGCGCAACAAGCTAAACTCACAAGAAGAGGAGAATGCCCAGGAACTACAGGAGATCGAGACGGAGATTTCGAACAAAGAAAGGGAATTGATACTTCTCATCGAAGAACACACTTCATGTTTGAATGAACAACTATCTAGAAACAACTACTTAGCGCGTACAACGAAAATTGCGGCTACTTGAAATTCATTAAAATACAGTTTACACGAAATCACCGAAGTCGTCGTCTTCAAGTGGGACATCTTCAACATCGTCCTCCCGACTCGTTTGTGGCTGTGCCGACTCGACGAAAACATCACCAGAATTTGCAAACGGATCAGTCACGCTGCTCAAAGGCGCCTTTTCCGATGGTGTCGGCTCGAGAGAGATCAAATCAAACTCGACAGCCATTTGCGGCACGCTCGACGTCCCATTCCCGTCGTTGATTCCTACTTCTTCAGATTCTTCGTCCATGCGACTCTCTGACGCCTTAGGCTCGCGTACTTTCACGTCTTCAATCGCTTCTTCCTCCACGACTGCCTCGCGTTCCGTTCTCACGCGCTCTTGAAAAGCTTCCCAAGCCTGCGTCGTGAAACGACCAGCCGCGACTTCTTTCGTCCGCGCAAACGTCGATCCCGCGCGCAAACCATCGATGAATCGCTGCAAATCCTCATCTCTACCCTCACCCATCGCGTCCACGCCGCACGCGCCTCCGTTCAGTAATCTTTTCGCCGCGTTCTCAAACTCAGCGCCCGGCGCCGACGAAATCAAATCCAACTCCCCGCCCGCGGAGACGCGACGTCCTTCCCTCTCTCTCTCGCCCCCCATCCCCCTCTCCACCACCGGCGTCGCCTTCATCGACGTCTCCGGAGTCTCAAACGTCCCGAACGCCTCCTCGCTCGCCTCACCCTTCATCGTCGTCATCGGCGTGGCGAACGCCCCGAATCCATCCTCCTCGCCGTCCGATCCCGACGTCTCCCCCGCGGCTCTCTCCGTCGCGTCGTCCGCGCCGACGTCGCCCTCGCTCTCCTCCACCATGTCCCACCCTCGCGCCCTCGACGCTCGCCGACCTGTGCCGCGAATTCCCGTCGGCTCTCTCTGTTTTTGCATCTCCCCAAACCGCGGCGCGTCTCGCACGCGCGCGCACGTCCACCTCGACTCGACGCGAGACGCGAGACGGGAGAGAGGTGATGACGGACACCTGGCACTTATCCGCGGTGGCGTCTCTGGTGGAGAATCTCGACAAGAGACTCCTCGTCGCCCTCCGGGACGGCTCGCACATCATCGGCACGCTGCGCTCGTTCGATCAGTTTGCAAACATCGTGCTCGAGCACGCGGTGGAGCGGATCATCGTCGGAAGGATGTACAGCGACATCCCGCTCGGTCTGTACATCGTGCGGGGGGAGAACGTGGTGCTCATGGGTGACATCGGAGAGGATTCGAACGGGCCCTCGTCCACGGCGGGGTTGATCGAGGTGGACAACGCCGAGATCATTCGCGCGAGAGAGGCTGACTCGGCGGCGGAGGCCATGAAGGGGGATATTTTGAAACGGATGGACTTCTTGGACGAATAAAAAACGTTCGAGGTGTGGTGGACGCGAGAGAGACGGGTGGACGAGGTCGTTCGGACGCTCGGCGCGCCGCTCGGTCGGCTCGCTAGCTAGAGGTGCGCGGGTTTGCGCGCCCGTTTCGCGTTTTTTTTAAAAATCGAGGGGGTTCCGCGGCGATCGGGAAGAAAGTGTGCGGTGAAGAAGACCCGACCGAAAGGCTATGATGATGCATAAACATGCTAATCCTGATTATCCATGATAAATGATCGATAGGACTGAGCCTTTCGGGTGGATTTCCTTCTATGGGACAATTCGAGAAAGCAATGATGATTGCGCTCAGTTTTCGCATCTTGTGGAGAGAGCTAAGCTCGGTGAATCCAGCAATTCCAATGGATCCTTCTGAGTTTTCTCGAAACGCGATCCGTGGAAGGCTCTCTGACGCGCGCGAACGAATGACTGACATGACGGAGATGATTCGCTCCATTTCATTCTTTGTTGTAGGGATAAATAGATGGCGACGTAAATGTGTGTTTAGACATGTGAATTGAAACAACAATTTAGTAGTATACTCGTACAAATGTTCGTAAATCGTGTCGTACATCGCGTTGTGATCGCACAATTGTTTTAGTCCTTGGTCGGAAAGCTCGGAGACGTCGTGATCCCGCACTGTCCCGTCTCGGAGCTGATTCTGCGAGCCATGCGAATGAATCCACTCTCACCCCATTGCGAGCCCCAAGAATTTTTCACCTTCCAGTAGTGTTTATGGTGCTTCTTGTGGTGCGTTGCGGACTCTTTCGGAGTCTTGTCAAAGCCGTAGCCCACGACGAGGACGCCGTGGTCCACTGACTCGCCGCACTCTTTCGAGTCGTACACGCCGCCGGCGTAGAGCTGAAACGATTTCGTGTCCGCCTCGATGGCGATCGACACGGGTTGTTGCGCCACAGCCTTTTCAAGCTCCTTTTCATCGCCCGGTGGGACGTCTTCAAAGCCATCGATGGAGGCGACTCGCATCTGCAGTTTAAAGCGGTTACAACGTAAACCTTCGCCTGTGTACGGGTATTGAAACTCGGAATCAATGCCACCATTTTTCACGATCCACTTGAACGCATAGTCCATCAAACCGCCATTGCATCCCATGTTTTCTTTCGAGCACGACACCATCTCTTGTTCAGAGAGCGAGACGAGTCGACCGGTGCGAATCTTGGTGATGCCCTCGACGGCGCCCGTGGTGGAAAACGCCCAGCACGAACCGCAGTGCCCTTGATTTTTCGGCACAGTCACCGCGCCTCGCTCGACCCAATCGACGTAGTCCGGGGCGACGACGTCCGCGTACTTCCAAGTCGTCTTGTACGCCGCCTCATCGCGATTTTCCAACGACTTCTTGGCTCGTTTCGCCTCGCCGTCGTATCCGAGCATTCTTCGAAACTCCTCTCGAGTCGTCGCCGCAAGGCTGTTGAGTCCGACCCAGTGCGACACTTCACCGAGCAAGTACTTGGCGTTGTGTTCCAACACGTACTCCGCGTTATTCACGAACACTTTCAGTCGCATCGCGCGTTCCTCGGCGTTTTCAAGCACGGCTTCGACGCCGTGTTCGCGCGCCCACGCCTCGAACGCCTTCTCCATCGTCGACGCGTCCTGGTTCGCCATCGCCTCGCGAACCATCCTCGCCCGCGCCGTGACCGCTTCAAACACCTTCCCACGGTCCTCGCTCGCGTCCGTCACCGTCGCCGGCGTCGCCTCCGGCGTCGCGAGACCCCCCAACGAGAGGCTCGGCACCGTCAGCATCGGGTCACCGCGAGGCCCCGTTCGCGCGTGCGCGACGCCCGCCCGCGCGATGGCACCGACGAGCGCGAGGATCACGAATTCGCGCATCTTTCTCGACGCACCGGAGCGCCGACCCATCGCTCCTTCGTTCGCGCGCGCGCCGATCTCGCGCGGTCGAACGCCGTCGACGCGTCCGACGCGACGACTCGACCGTTGTCGGCGTCGATGGCGGTTTTATCGATGGACAAAGATCGGACTTTAGGTACGTACGAAACTTGAAAGAAAACAGTGAAGGCGGTTTCCTCATTACATAAAACCCAACGCGCGCGCACGCGCTCGTATTGAAAAGAAAACGAGACCGTGAAGAGCTCGACGAATGCGCCCCCGATCGATCGCACGCCTCGCGGTCGCGCTCGAGGTGGAGGTGGCGCGCGCGCGATCGAGGCCGCCTCTCCGTCGCGCGCGTCGCACACGAACGAAAGATGCCTCCGAAAGCGCCCGAATCGAAGGCCGCCAAGGCCGCCAAGGCTTTGGCCGGCGGTAAGAAGAAGGCCAAGGTGCGTTCGAGACGAGACGCGGAATCGATGCGACCGGGCGAGTCGCGGTGACCCTAACGACGACGCGAGCGGACGGTGTCGGTGTGGGCGGTGCGCGAGGAGGACGCGAGGAGGACGCGAGGAGGACGCGAGGGCGAACGATCGGAATGGATTCGTTCGCGCGCGTGCGTTCGGTCGATGGGGGCGAGGGATGGACGCGAACGCGTCTCGAGAGGGGACGTCTCGGAGGATCCCAGCGCTCGGATGCGCTTCGGTGGATGAGCTCGGTGACTGACGTCGACGACGCCTACGCGTGGTTTTTCCCGTGCGCGCAGAAATGGTCCAAGGGGAAGATGAAGGAGAAGGCCAACAACCAAGTGCTCTTCGAACAGGTGCGTGAATTTCGTCGCGCGTCGCGTCGGGCGAACCATCGAGAACGCGGTCGGGCTCGGTGCAAGCCCTAAGGGATGCGCCGAGAGGCGAGCGAGCGGCGAACGAGCGAGTGGTCGTCTCGTCTCGCGCCGTTTGTGTCCAGACGCGAACGCACGAACATTAGACGAACGCAAATACTGACCGGACGTATTTCTTCCTCGCGATTCACAGTCCACGTACGATAAGCTTGAGAAGGAAGTGCCGAAGTACAAGATGATCACCGTGTCCATCCTCTGCGACCGCCTTCGCATCACCTGCTCCCTTGCCCGCAAGGGTATCGCCATCCTCTTGGCGAAGGGCTTGATCAAGCCGCTCGTTATGCACTCCAAGCAGCACATCTATACGACTGCTGCCGCGAATGAAGAGGAGGCGTAAGTCGCGAGTCGGCTACGTGAGCGATAGTGGGTTGGCGAGCTTGTTTGCGTCGTATCCAGTTTAGAACTGTGACGGGGCGAATGAGTATCGGGAGACCGCGTAGTGAGTGGAATGATTAGTGCTTGTGACAAATGGTAAATTTGTTTGGATAATTGCCTCGTACGAACCTATCACGAGAAAGACGCATCCTCGTGCTCGCCCGCGTGAGCTCTTCGCAACACAGTCACGCGCATCGTGCGAACGACAGCATGCGCGCGACGTCAAATGCGCTGGCGAGTACGAGGACGCCCGTATCCTCTTTGACGGCTGTCGAGCGCGCACACCGACGTGACGCGGCTCGAAGTAGACCTCTCCATGCGGTCTCCGAGCCATCGTCACTCGAAACCTTTGCCGGCGCGTGGTACGGTCCAGACATGCAAATGCGATCGGGCGAGTGGACGATCGAACTCTCTGATGACCACATTCGCGAGATCGACGCGGCGCTGGCGCTCGCGCAATCGCGAGGCCATGAAATCGTCGAGCTTTCTCCCGAAAATTTTCCGCTCGAGACTCTAGGCCCGGTGCTGGAGCAAATGGGTCGAGAGCTGATTCACGGCCGTGGTTTCGCTCTGATGCGAAATTTTCCGGTCGATCGATACACGAGATGGGAGTCTTGCGCGGCGTTCTGCGCCATGGGTCGTTACATGGGTTACGTCGTGCCGCAGAACAAGTTTGGACACGTCGTCGGGCACGTGAAAAATTTAGGGGCAGATCCGGCTTCGCCTTTGACCAGGCTCTACACGACGAACGCGGCGCAACCCTATCATACGGATTCCGCCGATATCGTCGGTCTGCTCTGCCTAAGTCAAGCCTTGGAGGGGGGTCACTCACAGGTAACGAGCTCGACGGCGATTTGGAACGAGCTCGTTAAACGAAGCCCTCGAAGCGCTGCTCTGCTCAGAGAACCGTTCGTCGTCTCTAGGAAGGGCGAAATACCACCAGGAAAAGAAGTAACCTATCGCATTCCGATATTTCACACCACCCCCGACGGTAGGCTTTGTGCGATTTACGATCGCTCTTTCATCGATTCCGCCAAGGCTCTCGTCGGCGCGACGCTCTCTGACGAGCAAACGCAAGCGCTCGACGATCTCGACGCCTTGGCGTGTTCAGACGAGTTACGCTTAGATATGACTCTCCAACCGGGCGATATTCAGTGGCTTCACAACCACACCACCCTTCACGCTCGCTCGGCGTTCGCCGACCGAACTGACGGCGAGCCCCGACACTTGGTTCGCCTCTGGGTGACGCCGGACGAGCGCGTCGGTGCCATGCAATTACCCGATATTTTCGCCGAGCGTTTCGGCACCGTCGCTCCGGGTCCCTCTCGAGGCGGTATTCGCGTTGACGGCCAAGTCCTGTGCTGTCCCTTGGACGCGCGATAGGCGTAGTACGTACTAGGTAGTTGAGCAACTGTCTTCAGTTTACCGCCGTCTCCTTCGTCAGCGCGCGTCGTCGCGAGCGTCGTCCGCGCAGCCGAACGCGTCAACGAAGCGTTCGTCGCGCTTGCGTCTCCCTCTCGCGCACCCGCGCGCTCGAATCGCGTCCCCGCGCGTCGCGAATTACGAGATGGGCGCCGACGATTCCCGGGCGCTGAGAACCACGGCGTTGGCGCTCACCGCCGCCGGCACCGGTCTCGGCTTGATCGCGGCGACCGCATCGCTGTATAGTTCGTATTTCACCCACGGATCGAGGGCTCGGAAGAAGTTGTCGCACCGGACGTGGTACGACGCGGTTGACCAAGATGGGAGAATCGCCTCGCTCACCGAGGTGCGAAGAGACGCCGTCGAGGGAGGGATTCCATCGTCGTTGCGCGCCGAGGTGTGGCCGGCGCTGCTCGGGGTGAGAAATTGTAGGAAGACGAGCGTGGAGTACGAGCAAGGGAAGCGATTGCGGAGAGAGCGTTACGATGGGTTTCGACAGAGGTGTCGCGAGCTCGAGGAATGGTTGTCGAAACCTGTCAAAGGACTCGTGGACTTGCCGAGTGATCTCGCTTCGTTCACGGAGGCGGCGAGAATCATAGCCGCGGACGCGCCGCGGACGATGTTAACGTATGGAACGTTCGCGCGCGATTGGGAGAGTGGCATCTTGAGCAGCGACGACTCGAGAATGGAGTGGCAGTCGGCGCAGCGACAGCGCTTGACGCGGGTGCTAGAGGCGTACGCTATTTTAGATCCAGTCATAGGTTACACTCAAGGAATGAACGATATCGCCGCTCTGTTTTTGCGCGACATCAGCAATGAATCGGAGGCGTTTTGGTGCTTTGCGAAATTTCTGGGTGGTTCTTACCGATGCCACTTTCTCATCAATCCGCACGAAAGCGCGCGATCCGCTGTAAAAGATCAGGAGGGCGTGAGCGATCGTTTGAGAGCGCTAAGTGAAATAATCCGGATCGTGGACGCACCCTTACACAAGCACTTGAAGTTTTTGAACTCTCAGGAGTGTATGTTCGCCTTCCGGCCTGTGGTTGTGTTGATGTCTCGCGAGCTCATCGAATCTGAGGTCGGCTTATTTTGGGACATGTTGATCGCCGCTGGTGACTACGAAACGACGTTAAAATTAGAGAATGAACTCGAAGGCGGTGGTGCGAGGCTTTTACTGCACGCGGTCGCCGCATCGCTCGTCAACATGCGGTCGCAAGTGATGGCGTGTAAGAAATCTGACGATTTGATGCAACTGGTTGCGAGAAAGCTCCCAGCGAAAAGGTTCACGGCGCAGGAGCTCGTGCACAAGGCTAGAGATTTGATGAAAATAACGAAAGGCTTAGGAGAAGCGCTTGAAGTAGTTTCAAGGGCGGATGTAGTTCTAGGAGAGTTGTAACGACTATTTCTACGATATGACGCCGTCTATGCGCTCGACGGCTTCCACCAACAAAGCCAAACGCGGTGGCAACTCCGACACGCACACCCCGTCGCAGTAATCTCCGTTTGGCCCCAGTCCAGTCAATAATCTGTGCAGAGACAAGTCCGCGACGGTGAGTTTTGCTCCGCACACGAACGGTCCTTCGACTGAAGAACTCGCTACAAATTTTTCAATTTGCTTCACGCGCGGCGGAAGCATCACCGTATTCACCAAATGAACCATGCGTCCAATCTCTTCCTCCTCCAGATGCGTCTCCTCGCGCAATTCTCCCTCCGTCCTCGGAAACACGTTGTGATACCACACCGGCGCGAGAATCTGATTGACGTCCCGAACGACGTCCAAAATCATGTCCACCCGCAAGCGCGCGTCCGTCTCCTCGTCGCTCGGATAAAGTCCCGTCATCCGTCCCACGCACCTCAGAATCGCGCCGGATTGCGAGTACACTCGTCCGTCGAGCTCGAGCGTGGGAACTTGCCCGAAGGGGAGCGTCTCCCGTGACCGCCGAACGTCTTCGTACGACACGCGAACGTCGTCGAATTCGACGCCTCCGATTCGAAAACACGCGCGAATCGGTTCGGCAATACCTCGCATGTCCAGATATGTCAGCTTCGGACGCGTCATGTCGTCGTCGTCGTCGCGCGGCGTTTTGATGGCTCTGGGCAAGGTAACTACTCTCTATCTGTTACTGGCCCTTACAATGAATAGATGAATAAAATTCGCATGAGCGGCGACTAAACGATGGTAATAATGAACAAACAAATAAAACACTTTTACTCCGACGGCTGCGACTCTTTGCCGCGATAATTGATGGCTGAGTCTCCGACCGCGTAATCTCCGCGCAAATCGGTTGGCGAAAATTGTCTGTCAACGGGAGGCACCGACAAATCCACGCACATGACGTCGCCGAGATCGAATTTATAGTCTAAGTGGTGTCTTCCGAGCTCAGTACCGTTCAGAGCGGCGGCGAACAGAGAGAGTGTGTCCTGATGAGACACGATGACGACGTCTTCGCCGTAATATGTCGCCTCGAGTCGAGTGAACGCCTCCTGCGCGCGTCGATAGAGATCGACGCACGATTCGACGCTCGCGCTCGGCTGAAGGCTCGACGGCACGGGCGGTGGCGTCGAACGTGGATCCTCTAAATCGTTCGCCCACACCTCCTCCCACGCCGATTGCGGACCGAAATCGAGTGCACCCATCTTTCTCGGATCCAAAAGTCCGCTAAACTCCGTGCGCATCTGCGAAAATAACAACCCCAACTCCTCTCGCAACACGAGCGCGCTCTGGAACGACCGCTGAAAATTAGACGTGTACAACCACGCCGGGGCCCCGTCGTACTCCTCCAAAATAATCCGCGCCGCCTCGCGCATCTGCTCGCGGCCTCTTCCCGTCAACCCAAACGTCGCGTCGTACTTGAACGACGGATTACTCAACACCTGTTTCCTCACGTCCAACACCGATTCGCCGTGTCGCACGAGGAAATACCTATTATGTAATCGAGACGGAAGCTCGATGAACGCCACCGCCCGTTTCGGTCGCGTCAGCCCCCCCGCCGCGCTCCCGATCGCCGTCGCCATCGCCGCGCGGCGACTCATCGACCCCCTCCCCGCGCCTCCCGCGCCCTCCGATTCGCGCACCGCGCCTTCTGACGACGTCCCAGGAACGGACCCATCCACCCCACCCCGCTCCTTCTCACGAATCCCCCCCGCGCGCGCCTCGATCGAGGCACGAGTCCCACGACCCGCCGCGAACGCGCCCTCGATTCGATTCGCCCTCGCGCGCGTCGCCCTCGCGCGCGTCGCCCGCGACCTCGACGACGTCGTCGACCGCCCCGCCACCACCGTCGACGACGTCGCCATCCTCCCGTCGCGACTCTCGTCGTCGCGCACTCGCGCGAGGAGGCGCACCAATCGAACGCATCGTGTGTCCGCGTCCCACGCACGCACGCGTGTGGGCAAACAGTGCGCACGACGCGTGCGGACCTCGCGAGTCCCCCCCCGCGATGGGTCACGACCGGCGACATCACCCGAACCGTTACCCGCGCGCGGTCGAGTCCCCACCACGACGGGTCACGACTCGATGATCGGCGAGTCCCCACACCGCGACGGGTCACGATCGGTGACATCACGCACGCGGACGCGTGGTAGTACAATCGGTGGGTCGTGACTCGTGAAAAGCCCACCATGCCCACGCGCGCGCCGCAGACGGCGGCGCGATGGGACGACGAGACGCTCGCGAGGACGACGAGGACGTGGAGGACGACGTGACGGAGGAGGAGGAAGACTCGGAGGAGCGCTCGGACGAGGACGCGCGCGCGGTCGCGGAGGAGGAGGAGGATGACGACGAACTCGAGGATGACGAACTCGAGGCGGAGATGGCGGCGCTCGAGGCGATTAAGCGCGAGCGTGGACGCGCGAAGGGCCAAGCTAAGAACGCGAAGACGTTCGTGAATAATGCGAAAGGGTTAGAGGCGTGCTTGGAGGGTGCGTGCGCGACGTGAGAGACGCGATGGGGGTGAAGGAAGAGAGATTTGATGAGGGCGGACGCGCGACGCGCGGAGAGACGCTTCGCGGGAGGGACTGACGAGTGATGCGTCGCGCGTAGATTTCCAATGGACGAATAAGGCGAAGTGGATCGATCACATGGCCCTCACCGGCGCGAACACGGATCGAGTGGTGGACGTGAACGATGACTTGACGCGAGAGACGTTTTTTTACGAACGCGCGCTGGAGAGCGCGAACGAGTGCGTGAAGAGGTTGAAAGATCTCGGAATACCCGCTCGACGTCCGGATGATTACTACGCGGAGATGGTGAAGAGCGATGAACACATGAAGCGCGTGCGTAGTGAGTTGTTGTTTGAGCAACAGCAGTTGGAGATTCGCGAGGAGCGCCGCAAGGCGCGCGAATCGAAAAAGTACGGCAAACAGGTGCAAGCCGAGAAAATCAAGCAACGGACGCTCGAAAAGAAGTCTCAAATCAAGAGTCTGGACAAGTGGAGAAAGCAGCGACAAAAGAGTGGATTCGCTGATGACGGGAACGCGCCGTTTGAAGGCGCCGGCGGCGACGGAAAGCGCAAGCGCACGGACAGAGACGCCAAGTACGGTTTCGGTGGACGCAAAAAGGTACGGCTTTTCCATCGAGCGAGGATGTGTTTCGACGCGCGAAAATTTATGCGATTTTTTCGCGCACGTTTCTTATTTCGACACTCGATCGCAATAGGTGGAATCACGGGGTGCTGCCCGCATCCCGTGAACTCAACGCCACGGGGCGCTCAGTCATCACACGGCGTATATCCCTGCGTAAACACCTTACATAAGCTCGTCGGTCGTAGGCTCTCTCACGAGACGCCTCCCGAGGGGCGAGCCCATATTCCATTGCCTAGGCGGGCGCGGCGTCGTCGCAATTACGTCACGGGACAGACCATGGGCCCGTTATTCACAAAGATTACTTCTAGCTTTTTTTTGTCTTCCTCGCGGGTCGCGTTCGGTACCCAAACTGACCGTTTGACCATTTTCCACTTTCGCAGACGGCCAAGCGCAACGATAAATTCAGCGCGAACGATATGTCTGGTTACAAACCTTCGTCTTTTGACAAGGACATCCGCAGCGGAAAGACTGGTGGCTTGTACGTACGCGGCGGTCGAGGCGGCGGTCGAGGCGGCGGTCGAGGCGGCAAGGGCGGACGAGGCCGCAGATGAGTTCGACGAATGGTACAACAACACACTAGATTCTAGACTATTTTTGTTTTAGCACACCGATCATCGGAGAAATCGTTCATCGTTTTCGTCGTCGCCGAATCGACACGCGTCCCGCTTGCCCAGCAAAGAGTACCGATTATCCGCAACCGCGTCGTACACGAAATCGCCGATCGCTCGAGGCACGAGCGATCCGAGAGCGCTGAGCTGCGGAAACGGCGCTCGCATTCGACGCGCGATCCGAAGAATCGCCTCGCTCTTCACGTACGACTCCGAAGGCGCCGCGCCCTCCACGAAGACGATGGACGAAATATCGTCCGCGTCTCGCCCCGCGTTCACCAGCATCGCCCGACCGGTCTCGCTCTGCAGCGCCGCGAATCGCACGGACCCTCTCGACGGCTCGGCGTCGTATTCGAGCGCGAAATTCACCGCGCCGTTGCACAGATTGCACACGCCGTCGTACAAGATGACCCCTCGGTCGTCATCTTTGAACCACTCCTCGCGCGACATCGCGCGCGTCGCGACGCTCGCGCGCGCGGACGCGCGCGGACGCGCGCTTCCTCGCGCACGAAGGCTCGGTTCGCTCGTCGTCGACGCCGACGCGGAGACGGCGACCATGATGATGGCCCCGGGAGTCACAGACTGACGCGATCGAATGCGCGCAGCCGTGGGTGCGTCGTCGTCTCGAAGCGTCGTGGCGCGGCGTCTCGTCGCGCGCTCGACCTCGACCTCGTCCTCGTCCTCGTCGTCGCGCGTCATGGCGACGCGCGCGCGCGCGGGCGAGGATGCGGATTCGACCGCCGTGACGAGGCGCGCGCGCGTCGCCGTCGTGGGCGCGGGCGCGGCGGGTTTGGCCTCCATACGCGCGCTGAGACTCGAATCACACGACGTCGTCGCGTACGAACTCGCGTCCGAGGTGGGCGGAACGTGGAGGTACGGCGAGGACGTGGAGGACGACGCGCTCGGGACGGCGGAGACGCGCTCGCGCGTGCACGGTTCGATGTACGAGTCCTTGCGCACGAATCTTCCGCGCGAGGTGATGGGATACCAAGAGTTTCCGTTCGATCCGAGACGACACTACGGCGACGAGCGGCGGTTCTGTGGACACGAGGAGGTGCAGGCGTACCTGAGGGAGTACGCGGAGACGTTCGACTTGTCGAAGGATGTTCGATTCGAAACGCGCGTCTCGTCCATCGAGAGGCTGGTTCGCGAGGACGAGGAGGAAGAGGCTCGATGGTCGAGTAAATGGGTGGTGACGTCGACGAGTGAAACCGAGGGCGAGCGAAGGGAAACCTTCGACGCCGTCGTCGTCGCGAATGGGCATTACTCGGAGCCGAGAGTGCCAGAATTTCCGGGCGCGGAGCGGTGGACGGGAGAACAGATTCACAGTCACAATTACCGAAAGCCAGACGCGTTCGCGGGTAAAAAAGTGTTGCTCATAGGCGCCATGTCGAGCGGGGAAGACATCAGTCGGGAGATTTCCACGGTCGCGGACACGGTTTACCTCTCGGCGCGGTCGTGGCAAAATCCCGAATGGGCCAACTCCACCGAAGGCATCGGCGCGCGAGGTAATATTTTCCGTAAACCGAACGTGAAAGAGTTCAAGAGTGATGGTTCGGTGGTTTTCGAGAATGGGACGTCGGTGGAGTGCGACGTCTGCATGTATTGCACCGGTTACAAGTATCATTTCCCGTTCATCGCAAACGACGTCGTATCGGTCGACGATAACCACGTCGCGCCGCTGTACGAACACTGCATCTCCGCGAACGCGCCGTCGATGTCATTCATAGGCTTACCGTGGAAGGTGGTCCCTTTCCCTATGTTTGAGTTACAGAGTCGATGGATCGCGCGCATGCTCGCGGGCATCGTTCCCATGCCGAGTAAAGCCGAGGCGCTCGAAGGAGCGGCAGTGTTGGAAGCGAAGCTCGAACCTCGCGGTCCGATAGCTCGACGCCATGCGCACATGTTCGGTGACGCTCAGTTTGAGTATAACGACCGTATCGCGCGAATGGCCAATCTCGACTCGCACGGCTCTTGGAGATCTCGAATGTACAAGGCGACTGGATTGAACAAACGAGCGCACCCCGATCAGTATCGCGACGCCAAGATGCCAGACATCTCCGAGTTGGAAGAAGCGAGGCGCGAGTTTGAGACCGCGTAGTTACGTTGATCGTTGATTATTAGTCCACAATTTGTGTATTTTAAATATTCGTTGTTTTGAGCTATCCTAAGCGAATTCACGCAAGATGTTCCCCAAGCCGATTCGCGAACTTTGCATAAACGAAGAGAGAATACCTTCCCGCTCTTCATCTTCCACGGCGGCTGGTTCAATCTCACCCCAATCGATTTTACCCTTGCCTCGTTCAGCATGCACTCCGCGCAGTGTCGGTAAGCTGACGGGCAGATATGTGAAGCGAGCCACCGGCGTCACCGGAGACGTGCTCGAAGCGTTTGTCGTCTTGATTGACGCGTCTTGATACAGATTGGATAATTGCACGAACCCTCCGAGGAGGACGGCGCACCTGCGGTATGAACGACGCTCATTTCCCCACAAATAGGGTTCATACGTCGCCCAATCGATCGGATCGAACGTGTTGGTGAGCTGCTTTTGCAACGCTTCGAGTCGAGACTTGTCCTCGAGAGCGAGAACATCCATGGTGAATTTGACGTCCAAGAGCACCTGTAAGGTCCCTTTCTCCGAGTGCCTGCTGCGCGCGAGACCGTCCTCGTACACCTTGAGCACACCGTCTGCGAGAGAGGAGGCGAGCATTTGAATGGCGGATCGCGGAAGGAGGGGGCCTCCGACGCGTTGCACCTCTTGCAACGCTCCGTGAAGAGACGAGAGCACGTACGAAGAGGGCATCGCCGGAAGCTTGAGACTCAATCCTTCACCGCTCTTATCTCCGACCCGTTCCCAGTGAGGAGGAATCGCGTCGGAAACTAAAGAGACATCCGCACGCAACGATTCCTTGAACCCGCGAATGGTGTCGGCGGAGCACTTTTCGACCCACACTTTGTAACCCGCCTTCATCGCCTTGTCCAACTCGGACGTCACGTCTTCAATGTTCTTGTTCACGGGCTCTTTGGCTCGTTGCATTCCTCTCAACGTTCTCGCTGGCTTAATGATCAGTTCGGAAGAGTCGTTGTACTTTGGCCAAAGATTCGCCGGCTTCAATAAAACGTTCATCTCCTTGACGAGTTCCACGCATGCGCGCGCGAGATGTCCAATCATCAACGCGCCCGAAACCTCCGCGTGCTCACCAGTCTTGCTCAGGAGATATTTCGCAAAGTCAACCAAGCCCTTGTACGCACAGGAGTGAATGTGATCGGCGAGTTTGGATAAACGACCTTCAAGATCCGCTGTCCCGCCGAGTTGAATGCCTTGAAGCATCAAGGCGTCTCTTCTCACCGAGAGCATCGTCTTGTTCATGCTTCGCGCGACGTTCTGCGCGCATCTGATATCCTCCGGCACGTTCGCGACGTCATCTTTCTGAGCGCTCGAGCTCGTCCACATCGAAGATTCCTTGCGAGACTCGTTCGTGCCCTTCGACGACTCTGCCAGCGCCGAATCGACCATCGGTTTGATGTGGGAAAACGATAGAGCCTTTCGGAACAGATTGAACCCTTGCTGAAGCCAAGGTTGCTCAAACAAGGTCGACCACAAGTCCAATTTCCGCTTGAATAGTTTCACGCTCGCGTCGTTCCACTCTTTCTCGTCTTCCGAGAACGCGGCTTCGAGTGCGGTGAGTTCTTCGCAGTTTGACATCTTTCCAAAGACGGCCACTCCGCGCTGCGCGATATCCTCGGCTAATCTATCCAACCACGCCAGACACGTGTCCCTGACGAAACTTTCGCTCAACACTTCTAATTTATCCTTTCTCTGCGCCGCCGCCGCTTGAAACTCATCCCATTCCGCTTGAGGTTCAAACACGCCGTGAAATACGTCATCTGCGCTCTTGTCGGAATCTCCAGACACGAGTAACGCCTCCGCACCGGCGAACACATCGAACGCCAGCGACAAGACGTGCTTGACATCCTTCATGAGCGCCGCGAGTCGTTTGATGAGAGCGTCCGGGTTCACCGATGAACTCGCGATGTCTCTCAGGCACGCGCGCACCCACGCCTGTCTCGTCTGCAACAGCATCGTGAGCGCTCGCTTGGAATCCAAATTCTCCACGGCGGTGATCGCCTTCAGCGCGCTCGCCACGTCCGCGGCGCGAAGATTCGACCGTTCGAGTCCCTCTCTCGCCCGTTTGGACACGTGCGCCCTGAAACTCCCGAGCACGTTGGCTTGCTGTCGCACCACCGGAAACCGCGCAAACGTCGCCGCCGCGCTCTTTTTATCCCTCGTCATCGACGTTAAAATCTGCATCGACGCCGACAACCGCGTCGACGCGTCATCATACGCGCACTCCTCTAACAGACCCCAAATCTTCTCCGGCGTGTCCAACAAAAACTTGACTCGACTCCCTCTCTCCGCGTCGGCGCGTCTCGTCTCCTCCGCCTCGCCGCGTCTCTCCGTCCGCCCCTCCGCCGTCACCGCTTCCCACCCACCGCCCGCTCGCGCCTCCACCAACTCCGCCTCAATCTCCCGCACCGTCTCATCAAACTCCTTCGACGTTTCCTCGATCACTCGCAACGCCTCGAGCGCCGCGACGGCGTCCTTATACGACTCTCCCAAAAGTTTCCTATCGCGCGACGTCTCGTCTCGTCAGTCCACCCACCCACGCGCGCACCGCGCACGAACGCGCGCACGAACGCGCGCACGAACGCGCTCTCGCGCCTCGAATCCCACCTCACGGCCTCCGCCTTTTCATTCGCCTCCCGTCTCGTTCGAACCTCCACCTCGCGGATCTCCTCCAACGACCGATTCGTAAATAACGCCTCCGCGTTCGCCTCCATCACCGACGTCATCGCCGCGCGTCTCCGCGATTCGCGCGATCACCGCGTCCGTCGCGTCCACCGTCTCGCCCGACGACGACGACGGACGGCGTCGCGAACTGCCGTCGCGCGCGACGATGCGCGGGACGTGATCGATGTGGTAGGGTTTAGGGTTTAGGCACACGCGTGCGACGACGACGCGACGATTCGTCAGATCGCGACGCCGACGCCGACGACGCGACCGTCTCTCGCGCGCGATGCACGCGTCGAACGCCCGTACGAATACTCCCGAATCGTTCGCTCGCCTCGCGAACGACGACGAGAGTCCATGGACGCGCGAGGACGACGGATGCGCGTGGATGCAAACCGCGCGCGCGGTGACGGTCAAGGTCACGCCACCGATGACGATTCGACGTCACGACGCCTCGCGGTGGTCGACGCGAGGTGCGAGAGCGACGCGAGCGCGGACGACGGCGCGATTCGATTTTTTTTGCGCGCGTCGGCGCGTTCGCGACTCGCGATTCGCGACGATCGGGTGATCGAGTCGTCGCTGATTGATGTGATTTGATGCATGCGCGCCAGGGACGAGGTCGAGCCTGGCGGCGACGGCGACGCCGTTCGCGTGGCGGTGCGATTTATACGCGGACGTCGATCCGGCGAGGACGACGATCGCGATCGATGGAACGACGGTGACGTTTACGTGCGTGAAACTGGAAACCGAGACGTGGCCGGGATTGCGCGCGCGCGGGGACGGCGCGGCGGTGGCGCGGCGGCGTCTCGCGGCGGAACGCGAATCGGCGCGCGAGGACGCGCGCGCGGAGACGAGACGGGACGAAGAGAAACGCGCGGTGCGGCGAGCGTTCGCGGAGAAACAGTGGGCGATCGATGACGCGCTCGAGCGGGCGACGCGTGTCTCTTCGTCGAACGCGCGCGAGACGCGCGCGCCGCCGCCGCCGCCGCCGCCGGATGTACAGACGCCGTCGAAGACGCGCGCCGCCGCGGCGCGTCCCCGTCTCCCATCGCCACCGCCCGTGCGCGCGTTCATCGACGTCACCGTGCGCATGACGGACATTCCCCGCGCGCCCGCGAGAGAGAGTTACGCGCACACGTGACGGCGTCCATCGAGTCGGCGTCCAGTCGTCGCCGCGCGCCCTCGTCCAGTCGCCGCGCCGCGTTCTCCCTCATTCATCCTCGCGCGCCCCCTCGCGTTTTCCGCCCCCCGCGTTCATCCTCGCGCGCGACATGGCCGACGCACGCGTCGTCCGCGCGTCGTTCCGCGCGCTCCTTCGCGCCGCGCGTCGACTCGAGGCGCAGGCGGCGCGCGCGCGAACGACCGCGGGCCGAGTGTTCACCGAGGAGGAGGTCGCCGAGCTCGAGCGCCTCGCGCCCGCGCGCGGCGCGGAGGCGATGCGCGACGCCTCGCGCGCGCGTGACGTCGTTCGGCGCGAGTTTCGCGCGGCGTCGACGGACGACGCGCACCTCGCCGAACGTCTGGACGCGAGTCTCGTCGCGCTGGGAATCGCGCGAAGACGCGCGCGGAGACTGGAGGACATGGCGAGCGAGACGAGGAGCGAGACGACGACGGAGGGCGTGCGAGTGCGGGTGAAAGCGTCGTTGGTGCCGTCGCAGACGTCGCCGGAGGTGAATCGGTACGTGTACGCGTACGATGTGGAGATTACAAACGTGGGGAACGACGAGGCGGTGCAAGTCGTGTCGAGAGAGTGGCGCGTCGTGGACGAGGACGGAAACGTCGAGTGCGTGCAGGGACGAGGGGTGGTGGGGGAACAACCGGTTCTGGGGGTTGGGGAGAGCTTTCATTACTCGAGCGCGTGCGCGCTGCGACGAATTCGTGGGACTATGCGTGGGAAGTACGTGTGCGCGACGCAAGAGTCCAAGCGCGTCTTCGAGGCGGAGATCGGCGCGTTCGCTTTAATGCCGCCTCGGAAAGGTGCGTCCGAGCTCACCGTCGATGAGGACGAGGACGAGGACGACGAGGACGAGGACGAGGATTTGGAAGCCCTGACGCGGGATTCCGCCATCAATATTCGATGATTTTTTACGCCGCGCCGTTGTTTTTCGTAAAAAGAAACGAAACGTGTACATCAACGCCATTCACCGCGCGTCGACTCCATGCGCGCGCGTTCCTCGCTTGCCGACCCGTCCACGACGTCGACATCGATGTCTTCTCGTCGTCGACGATCGGTGCACCGCGCGCGCGCGACGATGCGAGCGACGCGCGCGGAAGATTATCCAGAACCGATGGCGCACGCCGCGCGCGCCGTGCGGCTCGCCGGCGCGCTGTGCCGGAAGATTCAGTTTGATCTCCAACGAGGGGAGAAAGTGTCAAAATCGGACGATTCGCCCGTCACCGTGGCTGATTTCGCCGCGCAGGCGGTCGTGTCGTGCGTCCTCGCCGAGTCGTGCCCAGCCATTGGTTTGGTGGCGGAGGAAAACGCGAGCGACATGAGACAACCGTCGGGCGCCGTGCTTCGCGCGAGAGTCACCGAGGTGGTGAACGAGACGTTGCGTGACGTTCTCGGTCGCGCGCTGAGCGAAGGTGAGGTGATGGACGCGATCGATCGAGGCATGTCGGACGGCGGGAAAACGGGTTCGTTTTGGATATTGGATCCAATCGACGGAACGAAAGGATTCATCAACGGTCGACAATACGCCATCGCATTGGCGTTGATGGAGGACGGTGAAGTCACGGGAGGGGTGTTGGGGTGCCCGAACATGCCGAGCGACACGATTCCTCGAGGGGCGACGGAGATTCCGACGTCTTCGCCGGGGTGCATTTTCATCGCGTACAGAGGGTGCGGGACGACTGTCGGCGCGTTGGACGCGCGAGAACCCTTGCACGAGGGCGTCAAAGTGACGACCGAGCGCGTGGTGGACTCGAGCGAGGCGACGTACATGGAATCGTGGGGGGATTCCATCGTCGCCGATCACGGGTTCACGAATTCGTTGAGCGCGGCGATGGGCATGACGTCGCCACCCGTGCGCATCGATAGCATGGCAAAGTACGGAGCGCTCGCTCGCGGGGACACGAACATGTATCTGAGATTTCCGCCGGCGAGTTACAGAGAAAAGGTGTGGGATCACGCCGCGGGGGCGATCGTGGTGCAAGAGGCTGGAGGGGTCATCACGGACGGCGTCGGTAACCCGTTGGATTTCTCGAATGGTCGTTTCCTCGACATTGACATTGGCATCGTCGCGACGTCAACGCCCGCGCTTCACGCGACACTTTTGGAGACGATCGCAAAGGTGCGGTAGGTGATTTATTATGAGCGGAGCTAATGTTGTTTTTTGTTCGCTAGCGCAGGTCTCAGCCTTCGTCTGAGAAGCTCGACAATCTCAGCCTTTGTTCTCGTCCGCTGTCCTACGTACACGTATCTATCTGCTAACCAGTCTAACCTCCCACACATGACCGCTATTCCAATCCCGAAAACCCCCACGCCGTCGAAAATCAATCCATCGTTCTTCGCGAAAATATCCAGCGAGGCTACGAACCTCTCCGGAAACTCGGACCAGTGAAGCTTCGCGTCCGCGTGATAGATGGTGTGATATCCGTCGTTGAACGTCAACTGGTTATCGACGTGATTTATGACGCAATAGGACGAACGATAATGACACTTGGGTTTATCTGGATCGATGAAAATGTGTTGCGACCATGCGCCGAACGCCAACATGAATGAGGTTGTGAAGTACGGCGCGATGAAAATCCAAAACGCGGCCACCGCGTTGATGGACGCCGCGTACATAAATACTGCGCGCGCCGTCAGCATGCCCAACACGTACTGCACCGCCGCCCCGTACCTCTTCTTCTCGATCACGTACAGAGGAAGCTCTACGAGCGAACCGAACGTAAACCGCATCCAAAATCCCACAAACGCCAAAGGACTATCTCTCTGATATCTCGCCGCGGGACTCGTCCCGTTCTCCCCACCGTGCATCATCGAATCCAACGACGCGTGCGACCCACTGATTATCCCTAAAAGCGGCGTCAGCAACATTGGCGCCATCACATTCATCGCTCGCCCCACCATCGAGTCTCGACGAAACGCCGGCGAACGCGTCGAATGCCTCAACGCCGAAGTGAATCGTTGCAGGTACAGTCCGTGCACGCACGCAAAGTACATCAATCCCAGCGCATGCGACGGCACACTCTTCAACAGCATCAATCCCATCGCCGGCACCGTGCTCAGGACGTTGATCAACAGGTACACCAGAGGTAAATCCCGCGAATTCCCAACGATTTCTCGCAGTTGCTTGGAGAGCGCGCTCGTGGGCGCGACGATGTATTCCCGTCGCCGCGCGTGTAAATCATCGCACGTGACGTCTCGCGCACCGCACGTCGTCCCCACGCGCGCCACCATGCGCGCGGGGGCGGCCCCCGCCGACATGAGGACCGCGACCGCGAGACGAGCTCTGACGAGCAATCGGCACAACGGTTGGCTGGCGACGAGGACGAGGACGAGGACGAGGACGAGGACGAGGACTCGTCGAGCGGGGACGGAGGGAAGACGGCTCGCTTTACGAACGAGTATACAGAGTACGCACTACACAATATAGATCTATGGTGAGAGAGATGAGAGGACGTATTAGTCGTTCGCTTCCACCTTCTCTACCGTTTCGCTGGTTTCGCCCTTCCCCACGGCGGCGACGGATTTGACGGCGTCCGTCTTTGGCTTAAAATATTGATCGGGAGTCATGAACTCGGCGCCGCCGCCGGTGGCGGGGTGGAACGGTGATGGAGTGGTGGCGAGCCACTGTTCCTTGCCGCCTTCCTTGCGCCAAAAGGCGTTTTGAGTCTGCGCGACGTCCCACATGAGACCCAAGTGCTTGGGAAGCGGCGCGAGCGTGGACGCGGCGATGGCGCCAGAGGCGGCGACCGCGGGCACGCCGACGCCTGGGAACACGGAGTCACCGCAGCGTAATAACTTGGGGATGGGCGACAGTACACCGGGTTGCGGAACCTCCGGGAGCGGGAGAACTCCGAAGAGACTTCCGCCGGCGGGAAGCGCCGGACCGTACGTGCCGCGATGACGACGCAAAAAGCGTTGATGCGTCTGCGGAGAGGCGTAGACTTCGACCTCGACTCGGCTGCGGATGTCCGGAATGATGCGTTCGATGGCATCCCACAAAATTTCCGCGCGCTCGCGCTTGAAATCCATATACTCTTGGCTACCTCTGTCCTTGCCTTCCCAAATGTCGAACGGTTCGCTCCCGGCGGTGTACACGTGGATGATGTGTTTACCGTCCGGCGCGACTTCCGGATCGAGCACCGTCGGAATAAAGATGGTGATGACGTTTTGCGGATCACCCAAAGGTCGGTTCCAGTCCAACACGCACAGATGGGACGGATCGAGATCAGGCAAACCGGTGGCGTCGATGCCGAGGAACAAGTGCATGATGCTACCGAGTGCGGGAATCTCAGACATTTCCTCCTTCCACGCGGCGGCTTGATCTAATCCTTGCTCTTGAAGCTTCTCCGTGCCTGGAAGCATCGGAACCGTGTCCCAAATCGTCGCGTTCGACACCACGGCGTGGTTCGCCTTGATGATTTTGCCGTTACGAAGACGCACGCCCTTCGCCTCGCCGTCCTCGACGATGACTTCGTCGACGTGAGACTTGAGCTGCAACTCACCGCCAAACTTCTCCAGACAATACTGTAATTTATCAACAACCGCCTGCGTGCCGCCTTCCGGTGCGCACAGCGACGCGCCGGGTCTGTGGAAACCCGGAATACTATAAATCATTGTAGCGCCCATGGTTCCCTCCGCCGGGAATCCGCTGAAAAACGCCAACATGTCGATCCATTGCTTCAAGAACGGCTCAGAGACGTACTGTCGGGATAACTTATGGAAAGAGTCCAAAATATACGGAATGTCCAACATCACGTTCGGGTGCGTCAAGTAGAACGGAATCGCGATCACCGTGCTGACCAACAAACCGGCGTCTTGACGAAGCGCGGTGAGCGGACACGCGTCGAGCGCGTCATACAACGGCTCCAATCGACCCTTCAGAGCCTTCCACTCCTTGATCGCCAGCTCGGGATCAGTCGCCTTTTCACGCAACAAATCACAAAACCCACCCGGTGCTTCGTCGTCGCCCGTTTGAAACCTCCAGTGACCCTCCGGCGTCCACATCGAAATGCCGTCGTACGTCTTCACTGGCACCTCCTCGCCCAATGCGTCGAACACCATTCGCAACGGATTACCCGTCGGACGATCCAAACCCTCCCAAATCGACGGTCCGACTTCAAACTTATACAACGATCCATCCGGCGCTCGATGATCGAACATGTGACAGCACCCGCCCGCCAAGTAGTGACTCTCGAAAATTTTCACCTTGTACCCGTACTTGGCCAACAACGACCCGCACGACAACCCTCCGATGCCGCTTCCGATCACCACGACGTCGTATTCCTCATCCGCATCGTCCAACACCGACGTCGAGGTCGCCTTCGTCGTCACCGGGTCGGCGTCTTCGCCGCTCGCGCGCGTCCTCGTCATCGTTATCCGTCCCCGCCGCGCGCGTCCCTGGCGCGTCGCGCGCGCCGTCTCTAGAGCGCGCACACCGTCACGACGCGCGAGAGCGACGTCCACACCGCTCGCGACCGCGCATCGCATCGCGGCGGTGGTCACGCGCGCCGTCCTCGTCGTCGTCACGATGCGTCCCGGCCGCGCGCTCGGGGCGCGCGCGCGAAGCATCGCCCCGTCGTTCGGTCGCGTCGACAAAGAGCGCGGCGACGCGAGGTGAGACGCGTCGATATACTCCGCGCGTGTTCGCGCGCGCGTGCGACGTCGAGGGCGTCGTCGTCTGGCGCCGCGCGTCGTCGTTCGGTCGTCGCGGCCGTCGTCGGTCCGTATCTTTTCTGTTTGATACGATTGTATTGGATAGGCATGTGAAGATCTCGTATACGATACATTGTCCGTATTGTGACGTTCTTTTGATACCATTTCAGAGGGGTTACTCTAAGAAAGTAATAGAATACGGTGAAGTACTCGTACTGAGAGGAGGTTCAGAGCTAGAAATCACCTGTATGCATGTTTTCCACTCGGCGGCGGGCGGGACGCCGTCGACGACGCGACCGACGCCAGAGCGTCGCGCGACCGTCGTCGCGCGAGCGAGCGGAGACCACCGCGAGCGGTCGCTCTTTCCCGAACGCGGGACTCCGTCGCGAGCCACCGGCCGAGGCTCGGTCGCGTCGAGCGTCGCGGGTCGGCATGTCGGCGCTCGCCCGGCGGTTGCGAGAGCGCGGCGTGAAGCGTCTGCGCGTGCGCGTGAGCGACGCGCGCGCGCCGCGAGAGGACGGGGAGGACGATGATATCGATTCGGACGACGATGCGGGCGCGCACGACGGGCCGTACGTGTTGAGATGCGGCGCGACGGGTGCCGCGGGACTGCCCGAGGATGTGACGTTCGACGTGTGGCGGCCGCGGCGCGGGATGGACGCGGAGGAATTGCACGAGAAGTACGACGAGATACTGGACGCGAGGCGAGGAGACGAACCGTTTCGAGAGAATAACGTCTTCGTGCGAGGTCGAGGCGATGGGGTGGATTACTTGGGGAAGAATTTTAAGCACTACGCGAGCGGCGTGGGACAGGCGTACGAGCGCGAACACGGCGAAGACATGAAAACGATGATCGGGAGGTTGCGAAAGTCGAAAAAGGATAGTGAAGAGTACGAGCTGGAGCTGATTCCAATCGCCGGTGGACGGATCATTGACTTGGAGGCGCGATTGCACAAGTATAATTACACCAAGCACTCGAAGAGCGAGCTCGCCGACGTGAACGATCCGGCGGTGCGCGCGGAGATTAACGCCAAGCAACTCGAAGCGTTCGCTTCCGATAAGCGTAAGCGACAAGTCAATAGAATGAACGCCGCTCGTAAGCTGGATGAAGCGTCCATCGCATCTCCAAAGATGATGGAGGCACACATCACGACGGCGGCGGCCAACTTGAAGGGTCGCGCCGAACTCATTGTCGAGGCTGGCAAATCGCGCAACATTCCTCCGCACGAACCGGACGCAGTGGAACCGGACACGGCGTATCCGATCGAATCGATGCCTTGCCACGTGCTCGCTCACAAGTTTCATTGGAAAGATCTTCTCACGGCTGCGGAAAATGGCACCGTGGCGGAGAGCGAAGAAAAGTACGAACCGCTCACCGTCGAATTATCAAAGCATCTCCAAGGGGGATCCCAGGCGAAGCGCACGAAGATCGCCAAGCTCCTTATGTATGCCGATGCGCTACTTAAGATGCTCTCTCGAGATCGTATCAAGGAGGCAAAGGCGAAGATTGGTGAGGACGGCGAGACGAAGATTGCGCCCGCGCATCCATTCATGTTCACAAGTGGTGAAAATGTCGATCCTTTGCTTCAAGAGGCGCTCATAGAGAGCTACCTGGATAGAGATTTCTCGGGGGACATTCGTCAGTACGTCATGTCCAAACACCGCAAGGATCTCATTCGTCTTCAGGTACTTCTCATCGCCCTTCGCATCAACGGCTGGAGTCTTGAGCTTCTTAGTGTGCGCACGCACTTGCGCATCGATTCCAAGGAAATCATGGCATACATGCGGCAACTCGGTTGTCGATCCGTCAAGGGTGGGAACAACCCCACGGTGAAGCTCGACTTGGAGGGAAAACCGTTAGTAGATTACCTTCCAGAGATTCGCGCGCGCGCGAAGCGCGCGAAGCCGCGCGAGTAGACTCGGTCCGGGCGCGCGCTCGAGCGCGCGAACATTAGTAGACTGGCATAAAATCACAAACACCTTAGCTAAACTCTAAGTGGAGGAGACACTATCGCATCATCTTGGCGCGTCTCCCCGCGAGAGAGCACCCCGCCGAGTCCTCTTCGTCGCAGTCGAGCTTGGACCACCGCTCGTCCACCTTTGCGCAATCAAACCACGGTTTCCCCAGCGACGCGTTCACCTGATTATGCACCGCACACATCCATCGCTGCAACGCCAATCCGGACGAACAATCGGGCGGATGCGCGCGCACAATCTCCGCGAAATGTTCCGCACACTCGCCGCACGGGTACATCCTCGTGAGAATCATAATCAACTCCTTCGCGTCCCGCTCCTGCCTCCGCGTCGGTTCGTCCGGGTACTGCGCCGCGAACGTGTGCAAAAACGTCCACGTCGCCCTTCCGAGATCCTCCTTGGTGGTGGTCGACGACGACGCGCCGTCACCGCCGCCCTCGTTGTCGTACCCTCGCCTTCCGAAGAATCCGCGCGTCGTCGTCGACGCCAACCGTCCGCGTCCGCGCGCGCCCGGTCGCGTCCACGCGCCGAGGCGTCGCTCGCGCGCGCTCGCGCGCTCGCGCGTCTCGCTCGCCGACATCCCGCCCTCGCCCCGCGCGCGTCTGACGCGTCGACGCCAAAACGAGGCACTCTCGTCGTTCGATGCGGTGATGGAACGAGCGAGCGAGATCGCGCGCGCGCGCCTCGCGGCGCTGCACCGAGACGCCAAGAGCGACGCCGCCGCCGCGCGAAGCGCCGGTACGGTGTCGGAGATCAGGGTGCGCGCGACGACGACGCGCGAGCGCGCGCGAAAGAATTGAAATCGTCTCGGTCGGGCTGACGCATCTTTAAACGCGCATCGACTGACGACGACGCGACGACGCTCGACCGACGCGCAGGAGGCGTGCGAATCGATGGACAGAGAGTTTCTCGCGACATCGGGCACGCTCGCGCGCGTGTTCGACGACGAACACGGATTGGTGGGGTACGTCAAGGTCACCGAGGGACGAAGAGGGAGAGAGTACGCGAGCGGACGCGCCAGGGCGTTGGACGCGCTGTGCGAGTGCGCGACGCGCGCGCAGGGAACGAACGCGCTGGTGGGGCAAACGTTGGGATGCTGGGAGACGGTGGCGTCCACTGTGCGGAGAGACGCGTCGAACGCGGTGAAATCATCGGCGTTGAGGGTGTTGTTGGCGCTGGCGAAGAGTCGCGCGAGAGAGCTCGGCGCGCGGACGATGAAGGCGCACGGACGGGCGCTGCGAAGGGATTACGAGAGGTCGACGACGAATTCGAAGACTGTGAAGGGGTTATTGTTGCGAGTCATCGGGGCGATGCACGTGGGGTTGAAAATGGAGGGATTGGAGCTGTGCGGCGCGGACGACGCGGAGGACGTCGCCGATGCGCCGACGGCGGTGTGGTTGCGAACGGCGTCTTGTCGAATCTTGGACGCGGCGCTCGACGACGACCTCGACGACTTTAAGAAAAACACACTGTTCATGGCGAGTGCGCTAGACGCGCTGTCCTCGTCGCTATTCGTCCAGGACATCGAGGACGACAAGTCAAATCACGCGCGCATCGTTCGCATCGTCGAGCGCGTCGTGTCGTTGAAAGAGACGGGCTCGCGAACGGATTTACAAAAGTCGGCGTTGGATTTGATCACAGCGCACGCGCACGCGTTGAAACACGAGCTTGTGAAGATATCGGCCAAGTTGTTTCGCATCTTGTTGAATTTGCGCATGGCGAACAACAAGGATCTCTCGCGGTGCGCGGCGGCGGCTTACGATGAATTTTTGCGCGCCTTGAGCGACGCATTTACATGTGAGACAACGTCCACGCGAGATATGCGCGGAACCTTGCTCGAAACGATCTTGAAAGACATCATCAGTGTGCTCGACGACGATGAAAAGTCAGAGCGCGATAAGTCGGCGTGTATTCGCGCCATGGGTAAATTTGCGGCTCCGGCATTGACGCTGCTCTCCGGCGAGTACAGCGAGGTGAATTCGTACATGGGACGTCTGGGGAAACTCACGATGTTCATCAAGTTCAAGCGTGGTGAAAATGAGTTTCAAGAGAGATTTGAGAGCATCGAGAGGCAAGTCGCGCTGTTGTCGGCGTACGGCGATTTGTTGCGAATCCCACACGTTTTGATAGACGAAGCACTTCTGGGTAATCTGTGTACGTTGGTCGAATGGATTTGGGAACAATACGCGTTTGAAAATAATCGCCGCAAGCCGATGATACGCGATGCGATTATTCACATGTTCATCGCTCTCGCCTCAAAAGACTGTGCTCTTCAGACGTTACTCGCTCGCGTCGGCTCGCAGCTTCTGGCGCTGACGCTTCGGTTTTCATCGCCGGATCCCATAGATAGAGTGCTCTATCAGGCAGCACCGATACCGATGTGGCCTGTGTACGTCGACATATGGACAGAACTTCTCGGTGGAGATAGAGATAGCGTCATCTACACGTCTGGGTATCACAAGGACGATGTCAAAACCACCTTGGCAGGCGTGTACGGTTGTTTCGTCAACGAGCTCCTTAATTTTTGCACGGCGCTTGACTTGGGTATTAAGACATTGGCCGGGGAGAGCAAACGGGCAAATGACGATTTGGACACTGTGTCCGTAGCGGTAAGTTTGGGAGACGACGCAACTGCGGCGAATCCTGGAGATATGCACACATTCTTACAATTGGTTGAGTTTGCACAAAAAGTCTTAGAACAGTCTTCGGCGGAGATGCTCGTGTTGTGGGTGAATCACTTGAGTGCAGAACTGATGCTTTTAGCCAATAAAAACACGTCAATATCTGGATTTTACAAGCTCATCGGAACGCTGATCTCTACCGCTGACAGAGCTGGGTATTTCTGCGAAGGCAATGCGTTAGATGCGCAAGAAATCACAGAGCTGTTTCGACAATTCCTCAAGGATGTTCTGAATGATATGAGGCGATTTTCTGGAGAGCTTTTAGCGTCCATACTGACATTACTTCTATCCTTACCGACAGCCATACTTCCCATATCAGATTTAATCGAGCCTCTACTCAGAGCTCTTGAACTCGGTCAGCAGTACCCACCGGTGGTTGAGGTTGCGCTGGACACGCTCGACGGATGGTTGGGCGGAAGGCATCTTGAAGAGACTTCTCCGTATCTTCCGCAAATAGCTGAAAGCCTGTGTACATATTTAGATAGCGCGTCTCGAGCAGATACTTTGTTTTCAAGCGAGGAGATAAAGGACTTGGACAGGCAAGACGTCAAGGGCGCGAACCGCAACAAAAGAAAGCTTGAAAATCGGGACGACGCGGACAATAACGTGCTGAGTCAAGCGACTCTGATTCGTATCGTCAAAATGCTTGGTTCTATGGGTGGTGCGGCGCACGGTTTAAAGTCTACCAAGGGGACAAAAAAGTCGGCGAATGAGCTCGAGTCGCCGTGGAGTGCTAGTTCAAAGCTTTCCGTGCCCGTCGGTTTAATCGCGTCCTCCACCAAGTTGTGGCTGGATAACTTGTTGCCTCGAACGTCGCATCTCGCTTTATTTTCTCAGGACAGAGCGACAAAAGTCGCAGCGTCTGAAGCAATCTATGGTGCTACCGTGTTTTTGATAGGAAGAAGCGCGCAGGAGCCAGCATCGAAATCAGGAGATTTCACTCGCAGTGAATCTCGGTATCGGTCCATCTTTGAGAGAATGTTTCCAATAATGTTTGAACTTGCAGTCGATGCCGAACCAGTGACAAAACAACTCTTCAACTCACTGTGCTATCAGACGACCCGTTGGTTTGCAAAGAATCAAGCACGAGAGTTAGATAACGCGCTTTGTCTGTTTGATGCGCTCACCACTGGATTGTCAAATACTTCAAAAGCTGGTGCTGTTCGAGATCTCTGCGCTTCACTCATCGGAGAGCTTCTCAAATGGAGTCTGAAATACGTGCCGGACGAGAGTCGGCATGAAGGTTTAGTCAATCATAGATATATTTTGCGCACCTTGTTTGGTTTGATGATGCACACGGAAGCCGGGCACAGGCTCGGCGCGGTGACGGCGATTCGACGTTGCATCGCGCACTTGATGAAGCATCGCGTTCTCTTCGATGAATACGCTCTAGAAATCCTGAAAGTTTCGTTCAGAAGTATTTCGAGATCGGGAGAACATTTCTGCACGGTCGGTATGTCTACAAGGGGAGCAGACGTAGCCATGGCGGTGGTCGTCCGCGAAGTGTTACAAGCGATGAAGTCGCAGGAGATAACTCACGCGCAGCTTTCTGGCTCAGCGTTTTCGGAGTCGTCCGAACCATTTTTGGAGGATCTACTAGAATACACCTTGAGTGAAGATAGTTTCCTTCGACGCGAAGCGCAACAAACATTCTGCGCTGTCGCGCCGTTCATGATTCAGGACGTTCAACAATGGTTTCACCTGCACTCTCACGTGACGTCAACCTGTATAGATTCATTGGTTCCAGAGATCGGTGCGCTCGAGCACGGAGGGCGAGCGTTAAACAAATTCATTGCGACGATTCAGTGGTCAGGTTGGTTCATGATGATGTCATTCGGTAAGGCGGCATTTTTCACCGCTTCTCGAACAACTCACTTCCGCACCGTGGCGCAATATTTGGATCGTATCTCTGAGCGCTTTCAGGCTTCATTCGATGACACCATTTACAAACTCTGTGAACAAGATGGTTTGTTAATCGTTGAGATTTTGCACCTCTTGAATTTCATTTTGAAATCAAGTCAGGAAAACGATGAGAAGGAATCTCTTCTCTCGTTGATGATGGGAGACGATGGGTACAAAAACGTGGCTGGATTGATCTCTGCTTCGATCTTCACACCACAAAATCTTGGAGAAGACACCGAAGCGAGTCGCAAACACATCATGCGCGCGGCCGCGCAATTGACACAGACGATGGTTTCACAACGTAATTTTCCTTACATCTCTGGACTGAGTGATGAGACTCTCCGCGCGCTGCGTGATTTCATCATCACGCCCAAGTTTGATCTGAGCGCGATAAATTTGGAGTCACCGAAAGGATGTATCGCGGCGCAGCACGTCTCTGATGTATACCGGGAGCTCGCGAATGTGTTTTTATTGCGGCGTGTGTTGCCTAAAGAGGGTGATTCTTCCGCCAAAGTTCTTGCATTGCGCGCATCGTCCGCCGTTTGTAAACTCGGTCGACACACGAGTCCGCAACAGCGTACGGTGTGTGAGGCGGTGGTACAGCTTTGCCTGCATCTGAATATATCACCCCCCGTTTTGTTGGATCTTCTTTTGGACAGAAAACCAGGCGCGTCGGGCGTTAAAATGGGCGAACCCTTTTATCGCAACTACAAAGAGTCCATAATTCGTGCGTGCAAATTCCAATTCGAAGAGTACGCGCCGGGCTTGCTCAAGGTATCTGGAAAAGATATAGAGTCATCAAGCGGCATTGTCGCGACTGATATCGTCATAAGCGTGATGGAACTGGCGACTCCGAAAAAGGAATCCACACAGAGTGCGCGCGTGGAGGCTTCGCGGGTGTTCAGCATCATGATGGAGCACATCACGTCCCTGTGCCCCCTTCACGAAGGATACGAAGGCGCGGCCGCCGACGTCAAGAACAATCGTCATCAACGATTCGTGACGATCGTAGGCAAGCTCGTCGATCTGTATCAAACTCTCGGAGACGATAAAGCTTCATATCATTTCGACGACAGTATCATTTCTGGTCTCATGATTTGCACACGTAGCGATTGCATCTCTCTCAGTTCACACGTAGACGCAGTCATACTCGTCGCCGAAGTGCTTCAACGAGTTAAAATATCGAAGGAAAGTTACAAGGATCTTGGAAAAAGCCTCGGTGTTTCTCTGAATAACATGGTTTTCCAAGAAAGATGTGATGCGAAAAAGTTTGAGAAGCGATATCCATCGACGATCAAAGCATTCAAGAAGGCTTTCATCACTTGCCGTTTACCATCGCTCATGACGGCTCTTTTGCCATTTTACAAGGATTCAGATGCCAAACTCATCGTGCAAAATAGTGAAAACGACGCTGAAACTGGTTGGGATCAACAGCTGGTGATCAATGTTTGGAAAGCCGTCGAAAATACGAAAACGGCATTTGAAGTCAGAGTCATGGCTGTGCATCAAATTCTACCGTCACTCCTTGCGCAGGCCAACGCCTCTCAGATTGCCACCTTTTTTGAAGACAACTCGGTGGATATAATGAAAGATATCACAGCGACGGGTGACCTTCTTCTTTCCACGAGGAGCTTCAGCCTGCTATGCGAATTATATACGAAGTGCACGAAGGAAGAACTCACGGCTGGTCCCTGCGTGAAAGTTCCCAAGTTAAACGCGATGGTGTCCAAAGCCGCGATGAGCGAACTGAGCGGTCTCGGTGTTTCAGCGAACGCGAAATGTGGACAAGAGGAGATCGTATTGCGCGTGCATCAACTCGCGTTTTCCGTCTTTTCCACTTTGCTCGTGCGCACACAAACAGATGTCAAGTTTTACAACAGGTTGTTTCACGACTTGAAAGTGTGGAACAAATTGGTTGACAGAACGAAGCGTCTTGAATTGGAAGCAAGGTCAATCCTCCCAATGAAGAAAGTTTCGGACAATGGCCCCGATACAAAGGCTGAACAGGTGAAGCGCAGTGGTTTCACACTGTCTTCAACCCTGGCGTCAAAGTACTCAACTTTGAGAACCACGCACCTCTATGAGACTGACAACGCGCACATTCAAATCGATGGTGGTCCCGATGAGCTTGCCGATGAAGACAAACCTCATCCGAGTGGGCAGGCACGAGATGAACTCGAAGCGCATCCGGTGTCAGTTAGTGTTTACAAAATTATGAAACTTGTGGTTTGTGAAGGATTATCTGGCGAAGCAGATGGATCATCACCAGAAATGCAAATTATAGAAATGTTTACGATGCTTCTGTATTCACCTTCGGTGTTACCAGCGGTCAAACTTCTCATCATCAAAGCGCTATTGCGTCTGAATAATGAGCTTGAATCGGAACCTGATTCGATTCGTGACGTCGGTATGACCTCCGTCAACGCATCTCCATCTTTACTGGCAGCTCAGCCAAATTTGATGATTGCTTTGCTGACGTCGGTCATTGAAATTTCTAAAAATTCAACCGTAGACTTCGTCGCCACTCCGGTGAGAGAAGCCGTGACCGTCGCTTTGGATTGCGACGCACTGTGGACGTCGAGCTTTGAAGAAGCAAAACCTTGCTTGTTGGATTCGATGGAGTTTGTCGTGAGGCATGGCTTTTCAAAAGTTGAAGCCTTATTGAAGGAAAATCTCATTCTATTGAAAAAAGGATTTGTCCGCTTGCGCGACGCCGCACAAGCTTCTGCCATGCCCGTTTCCCATTGCTTTCAAAGTTTGTTAGCCTGTATTCACGAACATGCGGCTTGTGTGCCCGTCGATGGAGATGAGTCCAAAATCTGCACGATGAGAAAATTGTTTGCTCTTCAACTCGTCGGTTCACTGCTTCACGAAGAGGAACGCGTGCTTCGATTGAATGATGATGCGGTAGTCATGACAGACTCAAACGGTAGGGACCTGGGTGAACAGATCAACTTGCCACTCATACACAGTATTCTCAACTGTCTCCTACGACCAAATCAACGGACCAGTCGCTCGGTGAATTCGGTGGCAGCGGCGCTACTCGGGAAGATCATGGAGACTGATGGGGTTCAAAGCATGCCCTGGCACGACGCTTTACGTCGACGTCTCAAAGAGCTTTTTGAATCGGGTTCGCAAGATTCGTTCATAGATGTACTGGACAAACTGACGAGGCGTTGTCCACGATTCGTGCACGATGGTGGTTTCGCTCCCCTCGTTCACTCGCTTCTCGACAAAACACATGGGGAATCGCAGCTCGTCGCGCTGATGATACTCACGCGTGAACATGATTCCGAGATAGTATACTCCACATATACACGTCTCTTACCGTTCGTTCCAGCGTTAGTGAGATCCAAAGATGATGAGATACTGGAGGCTTTATTCACGGCGCTCGCTTGCGGTGTCGCGGTACGGTCGAATGCGGCTGAGAGAAAAAGTAATCTCAAGTTGTGGACTTCTGCACTTGACGAAGCTGATAGGACCGTGGGTGCAGAGAGCGTCGTAAATGTACGCGAAGCGCATACACGTATGTGCATCGCCGTCGCGGAGATGTATCCAGAGCTCTTGAATGAGGTCTCGCTACAAGGTCCGCTTCTTCAAGCTGTCGCCGATTCAGCGAGTGCCAACAGAAGGGATGAAGCTATGAAATTCTGGAATAAGCGACTTCGTACCGACAACTTCGCCGTGCGATTCTATGATACACTTCAAATAGTACCGAACTCAAAGTTGGAAGGTTCATGGCTCGCGGCAGCGTGCAGACTTGTTTTCGCAGTGCAAGAGATGAGCACCACGGGTCAAGCGCCCTTGATTGAGAACGATTTATCAGAGTGCGTTTTCACTGATGCTAAATTGGATACATCGCGTAGGCACGGTGGTTCGCAGTCGATGGTTCCGCTGTTTTCTTCGCGGGCAACTGAAAGGAGCGATCAACAAGACGACGCAGACGTGTCGACATTGGTGGCAAGCGTACGTTCTTCACTTTGGGATTCAGATCCGCTGTTTGCTAGCAAGCTTTATGGCAATCCCGTTAAAAGACTTTCAAAGCGCACGCAGAGTCAGCTGCGTAACGTAGATACCTTTCGTGGTGTTATGAGTCCATTGACTCGCAAGACTGAAGTGAGCAAGAGAAAGATATCTGAATTTGTCTTGAATGAGGCTAGTCACAAACTGAACCTTACGAGATCCTACAGGGGTGGTGATTTGCCTGATGTGAAAGTTTCATGCAATGAGCTCATCACACCCTTCTTGCTGACTGCCGAACGTGATTCAGCTCTTGCGTGCGTTTTGCTCCGAGACCTTGTAAACTGCGCAAGACAAGAGTCCGAATTCATTCAAGCAAGAGACCAAGGCGACGCGTGGTCACCGAATCACGTCATGAGCAGCATTTCACATCCGATGAAGCACTTTATTCAGAACATTCAAGGTAACGATGCCTCACTGGTGAGGTTTATATTGTCACTGTGTGAAATCGTGCCGATCCTTGACAACGTCACTGCAACTGACATAGTTCGGCTGGCGATGAGCGGCAAAAGTCTCTCGAGCGGTATCATTGCGCTGGAATCGTTACTGACCGGCTCTGATGGATCTTCAGAAAAATGGCAGTCGCTCGCGCAATTGTTCCGATCCCTTGGCTATGACGACGCGGCGCTACTCTCGTTCTCGAACGCGTTTGTCAAGACTCAAACCATGGACGCGATTCAATTGGAAATGTCCGGCAAGTTGCACGATTCAAAGGAGCGATACAAGGCTCTTTTCACCGAACGGAGTGACACGTTATCGCACGAGTATCAGTTCTTGAAAAGTGAATATTTTAGATGCGCGGAGCGTCTTGGAGACTGGGATGATCTGGAGGAAGAGCTCAGCAATCTGAAGACTGGCCAATTTGACATTCACGCGGCGCTAGATACCGTCACTCATTGCATACCGGGTGAGGCTTCGGGAGGTTCCGACGTGTGTACAGCGTTTCGAGTCGCACTTCGACAACCATTGGTGGATTGGTCGCCGTTCTTCAACAAAGTTTTTGCTCAAGAGGATCACAGATGCTCGTTTGCTCGTGCGTTCGGAGTCGAACTCGCAATGTATGCGTTGACAAATGAGAAAAGAAGCGACGTCTTGAGTCTCACGCAACAAACTTACGAAAGTTTCCTTGATGCGTGGAGCACGACCCGAAGCTCATCTACGGCGGTGCGGCGAAAGCTGCTGCAGTCGTTGCAGCCAGCCGTCGAAATCGAGGAAACGTTGCTTAGCATCGAGGAGATCAGAACGAGTCTTCAGTACATGACTGCAAATCTGAATCTCGACAAAGCCAACTCCATAGTGAATGCTCTCGATAGTAAGTGGCAAAAACGATGGCCCTCCGCGGTTTATGATCCCTCGGAAGTCTGGGAGCGCGTGATTACCTTTCGTTCAAGAATGCTCGGAACGCTAGTGAGCGTCATCCCGGAAATTCAAACGAATTCAATCACTTCGATGCGAACGGAGATGTGGCTCGTCGCGTCGAACGGTCTGCGTGAGGTCGGGCAGACTCATCTGTCGAGCAAATTCTTCAGGAAGTATCTGCAAAATCTTCAACAGACGAACACACCAGAAAGCTGGAGAATGTACGAAGCTCTTTTTGAACTCAAGCTGACGACAGGCACGCAGAGCGCCGTTCAAAAAGCCCTCGAAATGTGTCAGTGCCAATTGAGCATGGGCAAGTGGAAAGAGGAAGATGAGATTAGTTGCAGAATTCTGGAGGCTCGCATGTGCGAGCGCTTAGCGAGAGCTGGAGGAGCTGATTCTGATGATTACGCAGAGGCCGCTATCCGTGGCTACACTCTAGCGCAGGACGGAGCGAGAAACATGAAGCAAAGTATCGACGCGTCGCTTCGTCTCGCGCACTTTTGCGACGCACTGCTAAAGAGTGCTACGAATGATCGAGGGTCGGACTACTCCGAAGTATTCGTCAGGCAGACTTTGATTGCGCTGAAGGCATCAGGAACAAAACGGTCTGCTCCGGCGCGTCATCTCTTACCGCGGCTACTCGTGTTACTTCGTGAAGTGATCACTGACGATACCGCATTTGAGTTCGGTCAAGCGCTCTCAAGGGTTCCTGTTTGGCTTTTCTTGGATTGGATTCCGCAACTACTTTCCATGATGTCAGATTCCCAGCTCGACGCCGTCGCTTCTCCGCTGATTAGAAGCTTGGTGTCAAAGTATCCAGCAGCCGTGCGTCCACACTTCAATCTGATGAAGTTCGAAATGGACACAGTCGTGAGCCAGCGCATGAACTTTGCTCTCGCATCGTCGCTGCACGATGGATTCAATCGAGCAATGGAGCTGTTGGATTTCCCCTTGAATCGATACAACTTCTGGCGCAGAACAATTCAGCTACGAGAATACCAGCAGAACTTCGACGCGGCAGCCAACGCACTCGAAGATATGATTTATGATCTCACAAATGTCGCCAGTTCTGGCCCAATCAACAAAAGATTTGCAAAAATCGCGGCACCAATTCTGAAAAGCATCGTTGAGAACAAATCGCAAGGCATCAGTGATAAGCTCAAGCGAGCTGAGGCAAAAATAATGTCTCTTTGGTCGGAAGAGTTTGAAGATCTAGATCAATCAACGAGACTCCGTTTGAATGAGTTCTCATCATGGTTCGAAGACTACGAAAACGTGAAGCAGCTTTCCTCCGTCCTCGAAATGCCCGGTCAGTACGATAACATCACCGGTCCTCCCGAGGTGGAACGTCACGTCACCGTCATGGGCTTTGCGCCCGAGCTGCAAATTTTTGCATCCAAACAGCGGCCGAAAAAGATAACCATTAGAGGTAGTGACGGTCGCGACTATCAGTTCATCGCAAAGGGCGGCGAAGACTTACGCCAGGATGAACGCGTGCAAAGACTGTTCAGAGCGATGAACGGTTTGTTGGCGCACTTCGCGGAATCGCGAGGTAGAGGTTTGGAGCTTCGAACTTTCCACGTGTCACCTCTTTCGAATCGAAACGGTTTGATTGAATTCATAGGTAACACTTCGCCTCTCTTGCGAATCATCAGCGAATCACTGCTGCAGAATGAAGAGGTGAGTACCTTTGCAGAACATCAGCGTTGGATCAGAGAACGAGCCCTCACACTCGGCAAAAGAAAATCTCGTGACGGAACAGAAACCACCACTACTTCACATGCACACTATCTCCAAGCGTTGGGCAAATACACCGGTATTGAGTCAAACGTCATCTTAGAGCGTCTAAGGATGATGAATGGCTCGGAAGACGTATTGCGTCAAGTTCTCTTCAGATCTGCGGGAAGCGCTGAAGCGTTCATCATGATGCGTCAGGCGTTTGCTGCTTCTTTGGCGTCATCGAGTATTTGTGGGTATGTGGCTGGAGTCGGTGATAGACATTTAGATAATATCTTGCTGGACTTCTCTACGGGAGAACTGATTCATATAGATTTCGGATATGTGTTCGGAACCGCTACTCTAGCGTTGCCGATTCCAGAACTCGTTCCATTCCGGGCTACATCCGCTCTGCTCGACGTTCTGAAACCTCTTAACGCTCAGTCTTGGTTAGAGATAGACATGGCGAGAACGATGCGAGCGCTGCAGGACGGATCGACGCTTCTTAAAGGTGTCATGGACATATTTTTACGCGATCCGCTCATCGATTGGGAACGCGACGCTTTCAACTCAGGTAGAAAAGCCAATGCCGCGCAACACATCCAGGATCGGATAACTCGCGCTTGCGGAAAATTAGAACTTGAAAATCCTGGCGTGATGATCCTCGAGGAATGCGCGCCGAAGCACAAGGGTAGCTCGTATTGGAAGAACTTGTGCGCGTTACTCGGAGATTCAAACGCGGAACAGTCAAGAAAATGCGCCGACGTAGACGAGCAAGTGCGCTCTCTCATAGACTTAGCTACAAATCCAGACATTCTAGCCGTCGCTTGGAGCGGTTGGAGGCCCTGGTTGTAATTCATAGACTAGTTTTCAAACAACCACCGCGCCTAGAGCGTAGAATCGAAAACAAGAAAACAAAGCTGGCACCAACAGTGCTTCAGAACGGCGCGCGTGCCTCCCCACACGCAGATTTATGCACATGCGCGCGCTTAAGTAAACACAGACACCTCCGTTCACTTGCCGCGTCGACCCGTCGTGCGCACGCGCGTGGAGATATCGTTCGACGACGGATTATTAACTCGTGAACCACACTCATCGAGAATCTTCCGATGGACGAACTTACCGCTCTGCACGAAGCGCTGAGGAGCGACAAGCTGCGGAAGAGAAGGGTACGCGTATCCGATACATTGCTCGATCGCGCGCGCGTCTCGCGAGCCGCATCGATCCGACGACGAGCTTTACTGACCGGACGGAGTTTTTTCGTAATCCAAACAGGATGCAGTCAAAGAGCTTTTGTCGAGTCTGCAATCGAAAACCTTCGTGCGAACGCTCGACGTCGGGACTAAAGCGTACGATTCCACGGGCAGAGGTGATGTGCAGTCAACGTGGGCGGGTTTGATCAGTTCGGTGATGGTGTGTGTAACGAGCGAGTTGGAAGATGACAAACGCGCCGTCGACAAGAACGCTATTTCGTTGTTACGACAGTGCGTCGCCGCGGCGGAGGGAAGAAAACGTTCGACTGGTATTCTTTTACCGTTGTTACGTCGCGCGGGAAAGCTATTTTCACACGTTTTGAACGTGTTGCGCTCGGAAGACGTGAACTTTGCCGTCGAATACGTCAACATATTACGCGGCCATCTCTTGGTCGTGCCGGAGTATTGCTCGCGCGCGAAGCAAAGTGTTTTTGAAGAGTTGATCGAACTTTTTGCCTCCAAGGCACTTTCATCGCGAGACGCATCGTCTTCTGGTAAAATCGAGGAGAATTATCGAGCAGCTGCGGCGTTTCATTTGCTGCTCGAAAACTGTCCATTCGATTTGTCACCAAACGTGATGGATGGTTTATTGGTAACTTTCGAAGACTTTTTCCGTAATTTGCAAGAAGAGGGACGCTCATCGGCGATGATCCTGTCCGCTATGAATAGCTTCCTACTAAAAACTGGATTGGACATCAGTTCGCGAATGGGTGCACTTCATTCGAGCGTCTTGTCGTACCTGACATGGGCTTTCAAAGGAAATCACATTCGCGATAAGCGTCTGAGAGAAGAATTGATAAGATACTGCTACATCCAGATAAGATTAAACGTATTGTCTACGGACGATGTCAACGATCTCATCGAATTGATCGATAGACAAGTCGCCGAGATCGGTACTGATCGTTCTATAGGTAGCGACAACGCGGAGAGATTCAACGTCAAGTTGCCGCAAAGATTATTGTTTGAACTATACGGCGAACTATTCGTGATTGCAAAGGAAGATCGTTCATCGAAAACGTCCGTCGATGAAGATTCTTCTCGAGTCACGAAACGCGCTCGTGGTAATCGCAAACGCGTGGAAGATGTCATAGCCAAAGCTGTGAACTCTGGGGGATGCTGGGGTGCGGTTTTCTGTTTACTCATGCAGAAGCACTCGAACAAATTTTCATCGAACGAACTCATTCTTTGTACCAAGCAATTGGTGAGCGCGCTACAAGATTTGTTTTCACAAGGCAGCTTGTCGGATGGGAAAACGTTATCGCAAACTGTCTGGCTGATTCGCTGTTTGCAAGAAATCGCCGGAGTCGCGCAGGATGACTCTTCGCCAGTCTGGAAAGAAGTCGCTGATTGCATCACCTATTATTTACCAGCCCATCTTTCAGAAATACGTTTGACGAATGAGTGTACATTATTATTTGCGATAATGATTAGCCAAGGACTTATGCACGCATCGTTGTTGGGTTCAAACTTCTGGACGCAGAGCATATTCGATTTTGAAGAAGTTCCCACTGTGGCCACGTTGGAACTCGTCGCATCGGTCGCGTCGGTCGCATTTTGCGATAGCATCTTAGCTGGACGGTCACAGGATGATTACTTTCACTGGTTACTTCGAGGTCTATCTCAAAAAACCGACGAACGTTTATCCTTCTATGGTAGACGTGCCAATGTCGCGTCGACGTGGAATCTGGCGCTGATTCGAGTGCAATCAGCTTTTCAAAACTCCGTGATCGCAGGATCTTATCAATGCTGGATAAAGCAACTCGATCATCGACTGTGGCTCGAGCTACCGGATGGTTCTTACGCTAGCTTGATGTGTAGCCTGGATAAGCTTCAGATACTAACGGAACCCTTTGCTAAAGCAAAACTAGAGCACAGGGATATCGAGTACGACGTGCTCGAAGATGACAAAGATGCAGTCGTGAAGGAAGTCAGTACCGACCTAGAAGTGCATCGCATAGCTATTCTTTGTCTGCAACAAGTGCTCACGTCAGCCAAGAGTGCTGAGGAAGCGTTGCGAGTGTGCGCGGTGGCCCTGGGAACCATGGCAGCGGTAGGACTCGCCGGAGTACGATCCAGAGCGGCACATGCTGCCACTTGGGGAATCGAAAGTCCATTATTCGCATCAATAGACACTGCTCTTATAGATGCACTCGACTACGACGGAATGCACATGTTGAGTTCGAGGACAACCATCTTAGATGCAATTCCGGCGATCGCAGAAGCGCTGAAACAAATTAAGACGATGGGTTGGCCTACGGCTTTACAGAAACACAGCTCAGAAATCGTCAAGGTCTTGTATAATAGTGCGATGGACTTTGTGAAAGCGATAGAAGAAGCGTTGCTCAGTAGCGCCAGCTTGGCCGGCAGTTCGTGTCATTCGCAGGAGTCGAACGTCGCTGACGTTGATATGGATTTTGAAATGGTGGTCGCGGCTGATTTCTCACAGACGCAGCGATCAAACACGTCTCAAATGGCCACCACGTCCTCATCACGAACGAGTGAATATGAGGTAACGATTGTGAAAAGTGAAGAGATGATCAGAAAAGTCCTCGCCTGCGCGAAGTCCATGTTTTCAGTACATCCAGGTGGAGTTACCAAGGCACTTGCAAAGTTGTTGCAGCACTCGGTTCCACCGGAAGGCGCGCCTCCGCGCGGGGCATGCGGAATCGGAATATCTCAAGACATCGCCGAGACTGTGCTATCTTTTACAGGACAAGTAGAAAGTCAGTGTGCGATCGATGACGTCGTTCCAGTTCTTCAGGCGGTGGCGAGGGGGCAGGTGAATCTGGATGAAAACGCCGGACTCACGTCGTCGGCGAGGGAATGGTTGTTGGTGCAAGTCACAGAGCTGACTCGAGGATTGTGCGCGATGAGAGCGAGTGAAGTCAACAGTGAAATGCCAGGCAACATAGATGAAACGTTACTCGACCTGGTATCACTAGCTGCCGGTATCGCGGACGATGAAGTTCCGACCGGGTTGAGAAATCCAGAAGCTCGCGCTCATCTCGCCGATTGCATCTTCTTGCTCTTCAAATACAATTTGGACTACTTTCAACCGCAATTCGGTGCGACCCTGGCATGGCTTTTGAATGATCCTAGCTACTTAGTACGCATTCATGCCGGTGTAGCATTAGCGTCCGTGCTCGACTTTTACGAAGAGGCGGATCACATGAGTATATTTCAGAACACCGTGGTTCCCGGATTAGCGATGAAGTGTCGGTTTCTTCCAACTGGTGATTTAGAGATGGCCCCGACGGCGGACGCGTTCGACACCGAAAAAGAATGGTCCAGCTTGTATATTATTGCCGCCGTCGGCATCGTGTCTCGCGTTCTCGAGCCGTGGTGCGCGTACATCATCATACATCATCGCGCGAGGCGTGAAAAAGGAATGCAAACGCCAGCCATCAATGCGATAGGATATCTCGCAGAGGGAACCGGTCATCGATCGCTCCAATCTTTTGTCACATATCACCTGAAGACGATCGGAAAACTGTGGATCGACGGCGAAATGCCGCTATCTCTGATATTTGAGGTACCAGAATTCCTTGGAATGCCGCGCGACGCTTCGAAAAAAGAAGTTGCATTATGTCTCAAGCGTTCATTGCTTCCTCCGTTAATCTATCTACAAGCACACAATTCCTTGAAAGAGCTGAGCGTTGCATGTGACATGTCAACCGGTGAAATTCTCCGATCGGAATGGGACGCCGTTTATGCGCGATTGTACGCATTGTCAGGGAATTCCAATCCTGATCGTAAAGCCGTTGACGCGCTGAAGTTTGCCAGTTCTTTAGTCAAGACCTCAAATGGTAACCGGAGCGCGGACTTAGCATCGACTCGGGTAAAAGTCGTGACTGAACTTTTACTTCTCGCGAGATGTCCGGTCGAAAGGGCGAAGTTGTTCGATGTTCCACCTCCCTACAGTCAATCGCGCGATATCGTTGGGATAGTTGAGAGCTTCGTGAAAGAGTCGAAAATTGATTGGGGCGCGGATATCATTTTTGAATGCATGCTGCGGATACACGAAGCTCTCGACAGCGCAACGTCGGCGAGACACAAGTCGAAAACTTTATCATCCCTGAGTGTCTTATTGAGTTGCATCGGTGAAAAAGTTCAGATTCCAGCTGTATTCCGCTACGTCCACTTCATGCTCATTCCTAGCTTGAGTGATCACATAATAGGCACACAATGCATGGAAATTTTGCAAAATCTCTGTTTGAGTGCATACGAAAGCCTTTCACACTTAGATGGCGCGCAGAGTGAGCTGTCTTTGGCGATGGAAAACTTAGTGACGCCACTTGCGTTCGTTCTTTCATCCGTCGTGTTGGAGACTTCTTCGCAGGCTTTGAAAAGTGAAGCGCTGAAGTTCCTGATAACCATCACCCACAACCCACCGAAGTGTCTCCTTCAAGCGCTTAGCGTGCAGCCGGAGTTGCCGGAAATCAGCAACGATCACATTTACACCGAGGCCATGATGGACCTTGGTGCTAACTACGCGAATCCCGATAAGAAGTTGGCGTCACTGGTAGAATTAGTACCAACCTTGCCGAAATCGCTGCGGAGATCAGTGTTGCGCGCTGGCGGTCGCGAAGCGTTGGAGTCCAGGGACAGCCTAGAGCGCATGTGTGAAGAAGACGAATCCTCTCCGATTCCTGAGAAGATATGGATATTTACAGAACTGTGCGCCGAGATTGGCGACGCCGAGCTTTTCGCAATCGCCGCAGAGCTCTTGTCCACTCTTGGGCCTTTGAGGCCATACGCCATCGCTTTCCAAACACCGAAGCTAAACAGCGGAAAAGACAAGAAGTCAGATTGTACAACCGTAGTTCTGAGATATTTGAGTGGGTTGTTGTGCTCCCCGAAGAGCGCCACGGTGCGCGCATCCGCGGAAGCTATCCAGGATCTTCTTTCGTTGGGCAGTGTCGCCTCGAAGTTCGAGGGCATGACTCCGGCTGAAAAAGCATTTCTCGCGCCATTCATAAAAAAGTCACGCGACCAAACGTCGTTACAACGTAAGGAAGCGAGTTTGATGGTTACCGATACCTACGGTCTTGACGACGAACGCCTCTGGAGGATCGGGCCGAACACATCTTTCAAGGATTGGATTTGTACATTGACTCACAGACTACTCAAAGAGTGTCGAAGCAATCCAATGTTCGATATTCTGGCGCCTCTAGTCCACGCTGATGCGAGTTTAGCGGAACTCGTGTTGCCGCACGCGTTTCTTGAGATTTCTGACGGCGACATGACGCCTTCTCGTAAAACCTTGCGTGAGCAATCGAGTCGCGGCGTAGCAATGTGCTTGAGCAACGCGAGTACGCTCGAGGAAAAACGTGCGGCAAAAACAATCCTTTCGGCGCTTGAACGCCTTCGATGGAAGCGGGTGAGCGCTTTCAGAGATAGAGGCAAACAGGCTGGTGCTGCAAAACTGGAGAATTTGAGCAAAACAAACAAATCACCAACCCATTGGGCAAAAGTTTACTGGTTCGAGGTGGACTATCTCATCGCGGCGCGAGCAGCTATCGAAACGCACGCACCGTTGACGGCCATACTTTTGGTAGAGCATTGGTTGGAAGAGCAGAGCGGCACCGTCTCCCTGGATGAATCTGATTTGCACGGTGAAATGACTGATGACGTTCCATCGCATCTTCAAATTCTATTGCAAGCCCAGTCCAAAATCTCCGAACCAGACGGGCTGTACGGTTTACTGCATTCTAATTCGCTTGAATTGCAGCTCCACGTGAGCGAAGAGGAGGGTCACTGGTATAGATCGCTCGCCGGATATGATTTGCTGCGAAGCGACATCGGCGGCGGTGGCAAAGTACAATCTTCAAACTTTGCCATGTTGAAAGCCTTGCGACAGCTCGGATGCTTGCACTTACTGCGCACTTATTCCAAAGCGCTCACAGATGATGAGCTCTGCGCGCCCGAATTGAAAGATTTGCAATACGAAGCTGCTTGGAGAGCCGGTCAGTGGACGCTCCCAACGGCGTTGATGCGCACTCAAACTTTGAGCGCGCCAAAGTTCAATCAAAATCTGCACTCCTCACTTCGAGCGCTCGAAAGAGGAGACGGCGATTGCGCCAGCTATGAAGCCGACCGATCTCGCGCAGAGTTATTAAAGCAGTTGATCAATGATGGAACGGAGTCAGCGGATGCGATGAACGTCGCCATCATGCGCATGCGCATGCTCGACGACGTCAGCACGGCGGCGCGATTGTGGCGTCACTTTGGCAGCGAAAACCAAACTAGACGAGACAACGCCATCACGAGTCTTAAGTCTAGCTGGGGATTTCAACACGTCGCCGACGCGCCATTCAAACTGATTGAACCTTCTCTCGCGATTCAAGGCGTGATCTTGCGCTTGGCGGCGTTGCACGAGAATTTCGCTCAGCACATGACGCGAACCTCCATCTTGGCACGAAAGGCTGGAAACTTGACCGAAGGCGTACAAGCGATGAGAAAATTGCGCATCATGGCGAGTCGTCCGTCGAGTCCGGGCACGAAGCCTCTGCCCGACTTGATTCTCTCGAGAACGTCTCCTTGGCGCGTCGAAGAGGCCAAGTTACTCTGGGCCGAAGGGAAATCCGAATCCGCCATCGCGGTGGTACATTCTATGCTGCAACTCATGAATGACGGTAAGAAGCTGTACCACGCTCGACAAGGAGCGGAGCACGTGCTGACGACGACGATGAAAACGCCGGACCCACGATTTTTTGAGCTTCTCTGTTTATTGGCGAAATGGCAGGCGAGCGCGAGAACCGAATCGAGCATCGTGCTCTATCAAAAGTTTTCCGATTGCATCGATGGCTTGAACGAATGTTACAAGCTGACCCTGAGTCAGAGCAAGACGAGAAAGGAAGCGAACACCGTCGTGTACTCCAAAGACGGCGTTACGAATGTGACACAGTTGCGATTACTGAGTCGCTGTCATTATCGATTGGCGCAATTCGCCGATTCGCAATATCGTCAACTCGAAGAACGCTTCAACTCCCCCGAGTGGGCTCGTTCCGAACGATTACGACGAACGAACGAAACGGAGCTGATCACTGTGAAGAATGAAAAGGAAAAGAAGCGAATCGCGCTCGCGTCCAAGAAGAAAGGATCGAAGGCGCACGAAAATCTCGCGCGCGAAATTCGAGGCTTGCAAGCGCGATTTGTTCCGCTCGAAATGCAAGTCAAGAATGACAAACAAGAGTTCGACGAACGAACCGCGGCGCACGCGCACGCCCTCATACGCACTTTACAGGGTTACAGAAGATCGCTCGACGCCGGTGGGTGGAATTCGCAGGCGAGCGTCTTCAGATGCATCGCGTTATGGTTCACGCATTGCGGTCAGCAGGATGGCGCGGTTACAACGATGCGACAAAAAATCATCAACCAGGTGAACGAGGAGATCATCAAGCTCACCACTCGCCGCACGATTCCGAGTTACATCTTCCTGGACCTCTCGCACCAAATCGTCAGTCGACTCGGGACGACCTCCGACGGCGATAACAAGTTTAGTGCGGTGCTCGAGGCGCTCGTGATGCGTCTGATGCGAGATCACCCGCACCACGTCTTGCATCAGCTGCACGCGTTGTCGCGAGGCAACAGAGCGTCGCGATACGGCGTGCACTCATCTACGGCGAAAGTCGAGGCCGCGGCGAAACTTCTCAAGAAATTTTCTTCGGATTCAAACGCCCGAAAAAGTTTGGTCGGAGACATGAATCGTCTCATCGAGGCGTACATTTCCATCGCGCAATTGAAATTGTCTCGAGACGACACCGTCTTGCATCACAATCTTCCGAACGCGGTGAAAAAACGATCGCTGAGTAATCTGACATCAGTACCGGTGCCGACGGCGCACATCGAGATCGATCCCAAGTGTAAATACCCGGACGGAAGCTTTCCGTCCTTTATGCACTTTCACGAGACGACGCGGCTCGTCGGCGGCATCAACGAACCGAAACTCGTCAAGTGTCATGGCTCGGACGGGAAGATTTATCTCCAACTCGCCAAGAGCGGGAACGACGATTTGCGTCAAGACGCCGTCATTCAACAATTCTTCGGCCTCGTGAACACCCTGCTCAAACAAAACATGAGCACGAATTCGCGAAACATGCGCATTCGGACGTACAAGGTGATTCCGTTTTCTCCCGAAGCTGGTTTACTCGAGTGGGTCGACGAGACCATCCTTCTCTCGACGTATCTCATTCACGCGCGCGCGTGCGCGCACGAGCGGTACCGCCCGCAGGACATGAAACACGCCCAAGCGTCCGAAATGATGCGCAATTCCACGCCGGACACGCTGCACAAGGATTACGCCGAGGTGTGCGAAAATTTCCGACCCGTCATGCACAACTTTTTCACCGAGCACTATCGCGAACCTGCCGAGTGGTTCGAACGTCGCGTGAGTTACATTCGATCGTGCGCGGTGAATTCCATGGTTGGATACGTCATCGGTCTCGGCGACAGACACAGCAGTAACATCATGATCGATCGATGGACCGCCGAATTCGTGCACATTGATTTCGGCGTCACCTTTGAGCAAGGCTTGACGCTCAAGACGCCCGAGCGCGTCCCGTTTCGTCTCACGAGGGACATCGTCGACGGCATGGGCGCGTGCGGCGTCGAGGGCATCATGCGCCGGTGTTGCGAAGAGACCATGGAGGTTTTACGCGCGAATAAAGACGCGCTCACCACCGTCATCGCCGTCCTCGTCCACGACCCGATTCTCAAGTGGTCCGTCAACGCCGGTCGACAAGTCGCCGCGCGCACCGCCGAGATCAATCGCAATCCTCTCACCGCCCTGTTCGCCCGGAAGCCCGACGTCAACGATGGAAATCTAGACGCCGAGCGCGCGCTCATGCGCGTCAAACAAAAACTCGACGGTTACGAAGACGGCGAGCTCCGGTCCATCAAGGGACAGGTACGACAACTCTTACACGACGCGCGCGATCCGTTCAAACTCGCCGCCATGTACCCAGGATGGGCGCCGTGGGTGTGATTCACGACGCACGACACACGACACACCCTAGCGTTGTCATCGTTCACGCGCGCATCGACGCATCGTCGATCCATCATCCGACGACTCCCCTCTCGCGCGTCGTCTCAATTTTTCAGTCGCTCGACCGCTGGGTGACGTCGACATCATCGATGCGCTTTTCGCGTCACACCGCGCCTCCCCTCGCGCCGCGCCGCCGCGGTCTCGACGCGCGACATGACCCCGACGCACGCCTCGCTCGCCTCGCGCGCGTCTCGCGTCGACGCGCGCGCGTCGACGTCGAGGAAAACCCGTCCCAAAAATCGCGAGACGACGACGCTCGCGCGCGCGTCTCGCGACGCCGGCGACCGTCCCGATCGCGAGACGACGCGCGCGACCGGCCGACGCGAGATGCTCGCCCTGGCGAGCGCGTTCGTCGCGACGACGACGACGACGACGACGAGAGAGGCGTTCGCCGCCAACTCGGCGGACCGCGCGTTCAGCGAGGTGTGCGACCCGACGGCGGACGGCGCGGATTGTCGAGCGAGGATTCTCGCCGCGGACTCGGTCGAGACGGAGAGTTATGACAAAACGAAGAGCGATGCATCGTTTAAACCGGCGAGCGCGTCGACGAATCCGAACCTGACGACGTATCAGAGGGATACGTTGGAGCTCGTCGACGAGGTGGAGACGCTCTTGGCCATGGACGTCTACGACCCGACTCGAGAGAAGGCGATCGCGGCGTTTCAAAAGAGCTCGAACGATTGGAGTGGGAGATACGCACCGGGAGGGAGCTCGAAGATGGCGTCGGGACGAGCGTTTTATAACGCGTTGAACCAACTCGCGGGACACTATTCGTTCAACGGGCTCGCTCCCGTGCCGAGGAGTCGGCTCGACGTCGTGGAGACCAACATCGTCAAGACGCGCGAGCTCATCACCGAGGGGCGTTAATCATTATTGTTGTCTTCGTGTTTTTGTGATATTCTCATCGATGTACGCACGCGCACGCCTTCATACGACATTCGACGTTCGCTCGGCTCGCCGCGCGTTTTCTCCGCCGTCGGCGTTGCCCTCGCGCCTCAGACATTGGTGCATGTTGCGTCGACCTCCGACGCGCATCGAACTCAAAACCGAGGACAAGGAGGAGGTACGCATCGCATCGCGACGCATCGCGCGCTTCACCCGCGCGAGCGATCCCGACGACGACGCACGCGCGCGACGACTGACGATTGATTGATTGCACAGTTTGAAGCGCTCCGACGAGAATACTTGCGCGCGCGCGAGCTGGGCTCGGCGGACGCGGACTCGCTCCGACGCGCGGCGAAAGAACGCGAACGGGCGCGTCGACTCGGGCTCGATCGCGTCGGTGGTGCCGAAGAGACGGACGCGTGAAGGCGCGATCGAGCGCCATGCCGAGACCGCTCGTCGTCGTCGGACCCTCGGGGGTGGGGAAAGGAACGCTCATCGCCATGCTTCAGCGCGAGTTTCCGGATAAGTTTGGATTTTCGGTGTCGCACACGACGCGGGCGCCGCGTCCCGGAGAGGTGAACGGGACGCACTATAACTTTGTGGACAAGGCGACGATGGAGCGAGACATCGCCGAGGGGAAATTTTTAGAACACGCGCACGTGCATCAAAACATCTACGGCACGTCGTTCGCCGCCGTGCGCAAGGTGTCGAAGAGCGGTAAGATATGTTTGCTCGATATCGACGTCCAGGGCGCCGAGCTCGTGAAAAAGAGTGATTTGAAGGCGGCGTACGTCTTCATCGCGCCGCCGTCCATGAAGGAGCTCGAGCGTCGGTTACGAGGTCGAGGCACCGAGACCGAAGACGCCGTCCTCAAGCGTCTCGAAAACGCGCGCACGGAGATGGCCAAGAAGGACGTCGACGGCTTCTTCGACGCCGTCATCGTCAACGACGACGTGGACAAGGCATACGACGCTTTAAAAGCCGTCATCGCCGCGCGCGTCGACGTCGCCGGCGGCGGCGGCGCCGCGTCGCTCGCCAAGTTCGGTCCCGCCGCCTTTGGCATCGCGTGCGCCATCGCCATCGCCGCCAGAGTCTTCATGAACAAGGGCGGTCCGTGACTCGCCGTGTAACGAATCGAATCACTTCACCGCTCTCGCTCGTCCCTTCTCTTCGTCCCGTCCCGTCCCGAGGAAAAGGCACCACCTGTCGATTAATCACATGCCGACCGCGCGGCGTCACTTTCCCGCGCACCCGCGACTCGCGCGAGCCCGCGAGCGCGCCCGCGACGACGAAACGAACGCCGGGATGTGGTTATTCAAGAGAC
>MDTE01142504.1_pt1 | contig 59038 bp, 49 predicted proteins | sample 811231 | NCBI WGS metagenome assembly MDTE01 (sample SAMN05326651, study PRJNA326480) | marine metagenome | isolation source: seawater | place: Indian Ocean: Red Sea | collected 2010
CAAACCATCATTGTTTTCTAGTGGGGGTGTAGTCGCTCGAGCAGTGTCCAGTAGAACATCACCGAAATGGTGTGTGTCGAACACGGGCCGCATCGTTGGCTGCGCCAATCCATGAATGCCATTCCCCGGTCGGTGGTCACCCCACGCTTCCAGCGGCGTGTGAGTGGGCAAAATCACATGGGCATTGGCTGTCGTTTCATCTGGATAACTGGAGGTCGAGACGACTAGCGGAACCGTCTCAAGGGCCGATCTGAAATCGGCGGCTGCTGGCAGAGTAAAAACAGGGTTTACCTGGTGAATGATGAGTATTTCGATCTCACCAGCCCGCATGGAAGCAGATAATTCCAGTAGTTCTGCATAGGTGCTCACGTGGTTCCAGTGGCTAGCTGTTTCCATGAGTACCGTTGTACCTATGTTGCCCGCGAGATAGTTCAGAATTGCTATAGCGATCTGGGTATTTGTTGCATCAGCACCGGAGACGGCTATCCCGCCTCCGACAGCAAGTGTGCGACCTGGTCCAAGCTGAGAATTGGAAAAAGCACGTGCTAATTCGCGGATGCGGTCTGCGGAGACGCCTGTTCTTTCAGCGACGGTCTCTGGAGAATGGTCCCCAACAATGGATCGAAGAAGAGTCGTTGTTTCCGGAGTAAGACCATCGACCTGGATAAGCTCTTCACTCAAGATGGTATAGGCCATGGCTAGTGCGATTAACCCTTCTGACCCGGCCTCAATATTGATCCATTCGTCGGCGTTTGACCCCGTCATCGATAGACGCGGTTCGAGCTGGATAAAACGTGATTTCCGATTGTTTTGAACACGGCGTGATTCACCATGTACTCGGCTGTATTTGACTGTGGATAACCATGTTTCAAGAAAATCAGCACCAAACGACAGTACAAGGTCGGCTTTGCTAAAGTCGTAGTCAGCGACGGTGTCGCGGTTAAATAGCTTTCGATAGGCTTCGCGGATTGGCTCATACGCAAATGCTTCATAGCGAAGACGACGTGCGCCGCCGACGACTTCTGCCCAGTCATCGACCAACTTATCAAGCGTTCCACTGAGGAGTGGAGTCATGATGGCGATACGACGGCCTTCGCCTGTTGCTCGGAGTTCCGCAATACGTTCAACGACTGTTTGTTGGGTGTCATCCCAGGATGCCGGTTCTAAAACGCTCTGTCCGGCAGCAGCATTCGTGACGCGTCGCTGTTGTGGTCCCTGAAAGCGATCGGGGTTGTAGAGTCCTTGTAAAGCCGATTGTCCACGAACACACAGTGTTCCTTGATTGTTAGGATGTGAGGGATTTCCTTCTATTTTGATCGTCCGCCCTTCGCGAGTACGAACCAGAGTGCCGCATCCATTCGGACATTCACCGCAGACACTCGCGTACCATGTGGCGATGCCTGGGATTGCGTCTTCAGGTGGAATGACATACGGAATGACTTTTTCTGGTGGTACCGGTGAACATGCCGAGATCGCGGCGGCAGGCCCAGCACTTCCCAGAACCTTGAGAAATGTCCGTCGTTCAACTGTTTCTGTGAGAGTAGAGGATGATTTTGTTGTCACAGTAAGTATTCTCAGTAGTGGCAGACTAAACAATCTCTTGGAGCTTCACGTTCGTTGTGGCAATCGAGGCACCATCCCATTGACAGGGATTCCACCTGCTGGGCAATTTCCATGCTCTTAACATCGCCGTGGCAGCTCGCACAATCAATTCCAGCGCGGACGTGAGCTTTGTGCGTAAAACGGACATAGTCAGGCAAGTTATGGACTTTCAACCAGGGAATAGGTTCTTCATTTTCCCAGTACTCAAGAAGTTTTTGAATCTCAGGTTGGTCGGTCAAGATGGATTGGTGACAGCCGACGCAACGTTCGACCGAAGGAATACCCGCGACCGGTCCACGACGTGCATATGCGTGGCAGAATTCGCATTCAATTTGGTACTGTCCGGCATGATGGGCATGGCTGAAGGCAATCGGCTGGCCGGCTGGATCGAGTGCAACACCTGGTGCCTCAAGGCCAGAAGGAGTGACTTCGTCGGTCGAATTCTGCGATTCTGACGAGGACTGCTGGGATAGAACGATCGTCGCTGAGCCAATGAGCAGCATAACGAGTGTCGTTGCGGTTGCCGTGAGTGCCTGTGGATAGTTTAATTTCGTCAAAGTTTCAGCAAGTTTGGTTGAGTTCGACAGACCGAGTAACAAACTTCACAATCTATTTTATTGGCAGTTTCGTGTTGTTGCAATTTTTCGGTTATTGAATACGCAAGCAAGAAAGGCGCCAAGCCTGCTATCGTTTTAAAGGTCAATCGTCGTGACACCTGTTGTTGTTTACCTTGTTCCCGTTGCTTCTACTCAATATGAACTCTACTGCGAGTCAGCTGAGGTCGACGATCTTGACCCCACTGACGAGCATCAGCGGCATGGCATTTTTTCTAGATTTCGATACATGATGGCGGAAGCATTGGAGTCTCGTCGCGCTCGGCGCCTTGCTGAAGTCCCCGCCGATCCTTCAATTCGGCTGTCATGGATGGTGAGACTTCGAAACTTTGTCATTGGACGTGTTGCAGAGGCGATTGTGGAGTGGCGACTACTTTGGCATCTTCGCAAGCAGTCCGAAGCGGAACTTGTGTATCCGAATGACCTCAATGTGTCGAACGCGATGTCTGAGATGTATTCCGGTTTGAAACGTGATGCGGACCGGCACTGGCGCCGAGTCTGGGTTTCATCACTTTTGGGTGCTGTGCTCGGACCTTTGCTGTTTTTTGTTCCTGGGCCCAACTTGGTTGCCTATTACTTTTGGTTTCTCGCGGTCGGTCATTTGCTGGCGTGGCGTGGAGCAAAACATGGAATGGAGCATGTGAATTGGCAACCCCGTTCTGACGAAACGCTGGCTGAGCTTCGCACGATCTTCACCCTTGCCCCTGATGAACGGGCTGCATCCGTGCGTGACATCGAGTCTAGATTGGGATTGGAGTATTTTTCGGCGTTTTTTGAGCGTACCGTGGTGCGTTTTCACTCGTGACAGCTATGAGGCACGGGCCAGTGTTATACTTCGCCGCTTTCATGGTGCCGTCCTCTGAGCGGGTGCACGTCTTCCAACTCGGCTCTGTCTTTCTTGGAGTCGTTCTCATCGGCTGTTTTCTGTTTACTGGACAAGCTCGGGCTCAAGTCATTGGCGGTCCGCGTCCTGCACCTGTTTCTGAAGCTGTCAAAGGGTTTCTCACCCGTTATGACGTGCATGTGACTGGCGACAGAGTGACTGGAGATGGTCAGAGTCAGTTTAAGTGGGACCCTGATATTGGGGTCGATATGGATGTCTTTGATCTGCAAAGGATCAGAGGGAATGTGTTTATGAATGTTGAGACGATGGTTGGGGATGAACGACGTACTATTGACCCTAATCAGAGTGCTTATACCTTCGATCTATCAGTGTTTACTCGGTTGGCAAGGGGAGAATTTGGAACGACGTTTCACCATATTTCCCGCCATCGTTCTGACCGGCAGAACCCTGGTGCGCCATCCTGGAACATGCTGGGTTTGTCGTATGGCGACCGTGTCCGTGCTGGTGACTTTGAGATTGAGGCACTGGGACGTTGGCTCAGCATGATTGAGAGCTCAGAGGTTGATTACAAACAAGAATTTAATGGTTTCGTGAGAATATTACGTTCATTGGGAGAACGTGTATCCCTTCTTGGCGAGATCGATGGGGCTGCTGTCTTGGTTGACAAGACAATGTTTGGGCGGACGACGCAGTACGGAGGACGCCTTGAAGGTGGCATCCGGATAAATGGGCGTGCTGGCGCCGTTGAATTATTGCTTGGTCGGGAGCGTCGTATCGACCCAGATATTTTTTTAAAGACGCCGATTCGGTGGACGCGTTTCGTATTCCGATTCGTGCTCGACTAGGGAAGTAATGCCATAATCACCCATGCGCTCAAAGTGCCTTGCCCTGCGGACATTTCCAGCTCTTCTTGTATCCGCCATTTTGGCTGGTACTCTGTTGGTTCTTTGTTCGGCTGTCGTCCAGACAGCTGTGCGACCACCAAAATTTGATTACACATTTAAGACGCTAGATAACGGTTTGAGCGTTATTTTGCTAGAGGACCACTCGACCCCCATCGTGCACCTTCAGCTTCATTACCACGTGGGCTCAAAGAATGAACGAGCCGGCCGAACGGGATTCGCCCACTTGTTTGAGCATCTCATGTTTAAAGGTTCTCATAATGTTCAATCAGACGAACATCTCACACTGATTTCTCGGGTTGGTGGTGATGCAAACGCCTACACAACTGAAGACGAAACCGTATTTTTTGAGACCGTTCCAGCACAGTATTTGCCACTGGTTTTGTGGTTGGAAGCTGACCGCATGGCGACTCTTAGAATTGACGAGCAGTCACTTGATTCGGAACGTGAAGTTGTGAAAGAAGAGCGTCGGTGGCGCTACGAAAATGAGCCCTTTGGATTACTGTCCGAGCTTCTCTACGACCAGGCATTTTCCGTACATCCATATAAGCACACTCCAATCGGGTCGATGGCCGATTTAGAAGCAGCATCAATTGAAGATGTCCAGGAATTCTTTGACACCTACTACGTGCCTGAGAATGCGACGCTCACTCTCGTGGGGGATTTTGAAACGGATTATGCACTTCAGATGGTTGAGCATTATTTTGGAAGGGTTCCGAAGGCCAGTCGACCAGTGCCTCGGGACATTCCTCGTGAGCCGCCTGCGGCAGGCGAGCGTCGTGTGACAATTGAGGCAGATAACTGGCCACTACCGGCTGTTGTGGTGGCCCATCACAGTACCTACGACGGGCACCCGGATGCGTACCCGATGCACATCCTGTCAAAGATTCTGTCTGATGGCCAAAGTGCGCGTATTTATAGGCGATTGGTTTACGACCAGCAGGTTGCCGTATCCGCGTTTGGAGCTGGTCCGATAATTGAAGATCCCAATTTGTTTTATGCCGTTGCGATTGTGCAACCTGGTCAGTCAACTGAAACCGCCGCCGAGGCACTCATTGCTGAGTTGGATCGTGCAAAAGCGGAACCACCAACCGATCAAGAAATTCAGCGAGCAAAGAATCAATTTGCTCGGGATTATGTAATTGGACGGATTTCGAACTCAGATAAAGCATCGCATTTAGCCCATGCGCATGTGATTCATGACGACATCACAACGGCGGATGGCGAGCTCGATATTTTTCTGAACGTTTCAAAAGATGACGTGCAGCGAGTTGCTCAGACCTATCTGCGAGACGATAACCGTCTCGTGATGACAATTCTTCCTCGTGGATCAGGAGCAGAGCGGCGGTAATGTTTGTGAAAAGAGAAGGCCTAGCGTTTTTTTGGGTGGTCATGGGCATAGCTATGCCGGTAAGTGCGCAACCGAATGACTGGCCTAGAGAGGATCCTCCGCCGCCGTTGTTGCGGCGGGAGATAGTTTTCCCAGATTTTGAAACCCGAACCCTTGATAACGGTCTCCGTGTCGTCTACGTTGGGCATCACGAGCAGCCGGCAGTCAATGTGCGATTGTTACTTCGCGCTGGTTCTTCGAGTGATCCTTCTGACAAATTGGGAGTTGCTTCTTTAGTTGGACAGCTCCTTGATCAAGGGACTACTACGCGTACAGCACCTGAAATTGCAGCCGTGATTGATAACGTCGGTGGTGCGCTTGCTGCCGGAGCCGCTGGAGAGCTCAGTTTTGTTGATGTCCTCGTTATGAAGGACAGTTTTGAGCTCGGTCTCGATATGTTGGCAGATGTGACGCGACGACCTGCGTTTTCTCCGCAGGAGATCGAACGGCAACGCCAGCAAGTTCTTTCAAGTTTACAGGTCAGCTACGACGATCCTGCGTATGTCGCGACGGTTGTTTTCAATCGCCTTGTCTATGGATTCCATCCTTATGGGATGCCGTCTAGTGGTACTCCGGAGTCGGTTCGTTCGATAACTCGTGATGACTTGATTAGGTTTCATCGTACGCATTACCTGCCAAATAATGCGGTAATTGCAGTTGTTGGGGATGTGTCTGCCGAGGAAGCATTCCAGGGCGTTGAACGAGCTTTGGGCAATTGGGAGCGTGGCGACTTGCCTTCGCCTATAGCGGAAGATGTGCCCCCGCCGACACGGCGCTTAATAGTTGTTGATCGTCCCGGTGCAGTTCAAACGACAGTTCGGGCGGGACATGTTGCGTTACCGAGAGCTGATCCTGATTTTCTTGCTTTTGACCTGGCTATAAAAATCCTCGGTGGTGAAGGAGGGAATAGGCTAGGAAATGTTCTTAGAAGCCAGAGGTCCTTAACCTATGCTGCGTCTGCAGATCTTGCAGGACGGCAGTTTTCAGGTGATTTTATGGCCGAAACAGACACTCGGTCTGTTGCCACGGCGGAGGCACTCCGTCTGGCGGTTGATGAAATTTCTCGAATGCGACGGGAGCGTGTGCATCCGCGAGAGTTGCAAGGAGCTCAAGACTATCTAGCTGGAAATTTTCCAATAGCAATAGAGACTCCAAACGCGATTGCGACGCAGGTGCTCGAGGCGATTCTTTTCGGGCTTGACCTCGATGAACTTGAAAGGTATCCCCAACGGATTAATCGAGTGACGGTTGCCGACATCCAGCGTGTTGCCGAGGAACATTTGAAACCCGCTAGCCTTTCCATTGTTCTTGTCGGCGATGCTTCGACTTTCGTGCAGGATCTTCCTGGTGTGGGGTTTGACCAATTTGAAACCGTTTCTTTAGCCGAACTGGATCTTTCAACCGCGGATTTCCGACGCGCCCGTTAATTTGTTCCTTGCCCAATATCCTGATCTCTTGCGGCGAGCCATCTGGTGATCTTTACGCTGGTGCGTTGACGAAGGAGTTAATAGCTCTGGATCCAACTGCTCGAGTTTACGGACTTGGTGGTGACCATCTCGAAAAGAACGGTGCCGATCTAGTCGCGCATTATGAGGGTCTTGCGGCGACTGGCATTTCGGAAGCTCTTGCTGTGCTTCCGCGATCGATCGAGATTTACCGGAGTATGGTCGTCCGTGCACGAACAGACCGCCCTGACGTGTTTGTTGCGATCGATTTTCCAGAGATTAACTTTCGATTGGCCGCGGCGATTCGGAAATTAGGTATACCTGTTGTTTATTACATTGGTCCACAGGCATGGGCATGGCGACGTGGTCGATTTGAAACAATGCGTCGGCTTGTGGATCTTGCCTTGGTGATCTTCCCGTTCGAAGAAGCAATTTATCAAGAGGCTGGGATTCCCGTTGAATTTGTCGGACACCCACTTGTGGAATTGTCCGAGCCAACAGAAAGTCGTGAATCATTTTTGGAGTCGCAGGGGTTAGCTTCAAAGGCTCCCACCGTTGCCTTGTTGCCTGGTAGTCGCCCGAATGAGCTTCGCTCAATTCTTCCTGGACTTACCGGTGCTGCTCGTCTCATACAGCAGCGATGTCCAGATGTTCAATTTGTTGTTGCCCGAGCACCACATCTTCAGCAGGAGTTGTTCGAATCAATCTTTGCACTGCAAGAAACTGGGATTCCGGTGCGGATGGTTGAGAGTCGTACGGATAATGTGCTCGCGGCTGCTGATGTTGTTGTGACGGCGTCAGGTACGGCGACAGTGCAAACGGCTATTCATCAACGTCCGATGGTTATTGTCTATCGATTGTCGGCTGTAACCTACTGGCTGGTTAAGACATTTTCGCACGTTGATAATGCTGGAATGGTGAATCTGATTGCTGGTAAAGAAATTGTTCCTGAGTTGCTTCAAGAGCGCTTTACGGAGAATGCGGTAGCAACTGAAGTGGTCAGATTTCTTACTGATCGTCAGGCCGCGCTTCGTGCGAGCGAGATGTTGGCGCAAGTGCGTCAGCAATTAGGTTCAGGAGGAGTTAGTCGACGAGTCGGCGAACGTGTGTTGGCGGTTGCGGATAGCAACAATGCTTAGTCGTTCGGGAAGCCTTTGTGCGTGTCGCGCACTGCAGATTGTTCTTGCGACGGCCATCTTTCAGCCGTCGGTAGTACTCGCACAAGAAAGCATGCGCCAAATCACCATACAAACGCAAAAGCTTACGTTTGAACCTAATGATATTGAAGTGGTGGAAGGACAACCGGTTCGGTTGCTCGTTGAGGCCATCGATGGGCCTCACGGAATCGGCATCGATGGGTTCGGAGTGGAAGGGTTTAATCGCCCGGGGACAGCACCGACGATATTGGAATTCATTGCCGATAGGCCGAAGCATTATCGCTTTGTTTGTACATTCTTTTGCGCTGTCAACCGCGGCGAAATGCTCGGTGAGTTGCCGGTTCTTTCTGGAGCTAGAAGTGGTGAGTCTCGGATTATCGACAATCAATTCGATGATCGCGTGATGGATGCCCTTGAGCCAGATTTTCATCTTGTAACATTGCCAACGACGTTACGGATTCCTCACAAAAGTTTCGCGTTTCGCTTTACACACAGGTTTTCTCGTCCACTAGATGGCGGACCAGGCTATGGAAACTTCCTCGAAGATTTTTTTGGATTCGATTCAGCCGCATTTGTTGGTCTTGAGTTACGGTACGGCGTCGCTCCTGGTACGCAGATCACAATTTACCGAACTAACAATCGAAATATTCAATTGTCTGGGAAATACAACCTAATGCGTTCGAGCAGCGTTGGTGGGTTGGGACTCGATGCCTATGCGTCTATCGAAGGCATGAATAATTTCCGGCAAGATTATTCACCGGTGTTCGGGATGGTCTTGTCAAAGCGTGTTGCTAATCGCGCGACCATGTACGTGCAGCCGATGTGGGTCGGGAATGCGAACAAGCCATTGTTACATCCCGAGCAGAACTTCCAATCTGCTAGCAAGAACACTCTGCTTACTGGACTTGGCGCACGTTTCCGTGTTCGTGGTTCGATAAATCTAATTGTTGAGGGTGCCCCTCGGCTTACTGGATTTTCCAATGGACAGCACCAGCTAAGCGTTGGTTTGGAAAAGGTTCTCGGCGGTCACGTGTTTCAAGTGAATGTATCAAATGGTCTCGGTAGTAGTCTTGTGCAGATGGCTGGCGGTGGTAGCCGAAATAATTGGTTTCTTGGGTTCAATATTTCGCGACGGTTTTATTAGTTATTCTTTGAGACTATTCAAATAGTTAACGATATTCCAGATGTCTTCATCGGTAATTCGACCTTCCCATGGTTCCATGTAGTAGTCCGGTGGGACACCGTTTCGGATTGCGCTGAAAACCTCTCCATCGAGGCACCCTTCGTAGCATTCCGCGTCAACGAGATTCGGCGGCGGTACGTCTGGAGGTGCACCTGGTCCATCACCGACCCCGCCTGTTCCGTGACAGGATCGGCAAAATCTGACATAGATTTTGAGTCCGCCGGCGACAGACTCGTCTGACATGGCCACAGGATTATCCGGAACTCCCTGATTCATTTCGATTTCGTTGGCATTTGCCGGGTTGATAACCCAAAGAACTGTCAGCAGAATGTTGGTGATCAAGAAGTTGGGGAAGTGATTTCGCATTCAAAAATCTCCGGCCAAGATGAAGGTTTTGCCGGCACAGTATAGCCGGTATTTATTAACAGAATATGTCTGAAGAAAAAGTTATTGATAAGATTTCTTTTTATATTTTCGTGGTCGGGAGAGAGAACATATCGTGATAAATATTAATAACTGGATAGGTCAAGTGGTGTGTTCGGTTTTTATGTGTCTAATAGTAGGAATCACTGCTTCAGTCGTAATTGCTCAAACCAATACCGGTGAGATTGCTGGGTCGGTTCGTGATGAATCGGGCGGAGTTTTACCTGGTGCGACGATAAGAGCGACACACGAAGGCACTGGGTTTTCTGTTGAGCGAGTTACGGATGTTGACGGTCGATTTTTTCTTTCGGCGCTTCCGATTGGAAACTGGGAAGTTACAGCAGAGCTTCCGGGGTTTAGTCGTGTCGTTCAAGATGGCGTGACGTTGCAGATCGGACAGACACTTGATCTTCGACTGCAGTTGGAGCTTGGGCAACTTACGGAAGAAGTAACGGTTCAGGCTACAGTGCCGTTACTGCAGAGTACAAATGCTGAGATCAGTGACGTCATAGATAACCGAGAAGTTGAACAAATTCCATTGAACGGGCGGCAGTTTCTTCAGTTGGCGCAGCTGAGTGATGCCGTTGTGATTCCTCCAGGAGGAACTCGAGGAGCGGCATTGCAACAGGCTGGTCCTCTTCCGAATGTGGGTGGGCAACGTGCGGGGCACAATATTTATATGTTGGACGGATTCAAGGTTACTGACGAACTGTTCAATAATTTGGTGATTAACCCGTCTGTTGATTCAATTCAAGAGTTCAAAATCCAAAAATCGATGTATCCACCAGAATTTGGTGGAAAAGCGTCGGCGCTGATCAACATTGCCACAAAGACTGGAACAAACGACTTTCGAGGAAGCGCATTTACTTTTGTTCGCGATGAGCGGTTCGATGCGCACAATTTTTTTGATCCCCGTGACAAACCCGTACCACCGCTTGATCAGCGGCAATTTGGTGGGTCATTCGGGGGGCCGATAATCTCAAACCGGACGTTTCTGTTTTTGAGTTACGAGGGACAGCGTATCGACCGCGCGTTAACGAAGACATTTTCTGTGCCGACATCGGCAGTAAGAAATGGAAATTTTGAAGGGTTTGGGCAATTATGCGATCCATTGACACGGAATTCTCAAACGGGTGTTTGTGGATCGTTTTTCCGAAACAATCAAATTCCGTCGAGTCGGATTGATCCACTCGCTTCACAGTTTCTGCAGAAGGTTCCGTTACCGACGGGAGCCGGCGAAGTTCAAAACCTGACAGCCGTTGACCAATTTACTTCAGATGTCGACCAACTTAGCGTTCGAATAGATCATCGTTTTGGCCCGAATGATCAAATGTTTGGTCGGTTGAGTACTTTTGATGCAGGTGATGTGCAGCCGTTTGGCACGAGTGTTCAACAGGAGGCTTTGATCCCTGGCTTTGGGCGTACGCTTGGAACGAAGACCCGGAATTTGGGGCTCAGCTACACTCGTACCCTGGGTCAGTCCATGCTCAATGAAACGCGATTTGGATGGATGGATGTTGACGGTGGTCAACAAAGCCTGAATCGTGGCGTAGATTTTGCAGGCAACGTTGGCCTTGAAGGGGTAACACGTGACCTACGTGATATTGGATATCCCCAGATAGATACAGGTGGCTTCTACAGCGCCATGGGAGACCCAGCCAGTTTTATTTATCGACGTAATTCGCATTTTGAGTTGTACAACAATTTTTTGATCGATCGTGGCGCACACAGGATGAAATTTGGTGCGTATCTGTTTCACCTAAAGTTCCGTCCAGAAAATCCTGAGAGTGCTCGAGGACGTTTCTTGTATACGGGTCAGTTTAGCGGCAACCCGTTTGCTGACTTTCTTCTCGGGTATCCAGTGCAGTCCCGATCGGGTATTGGTGGCCGTGGAAGTGAAGATGGACGAACTAACTGGCTGCATCTTTACGCGCAGGATGATTGGCGAATGAAAGACAATCTGACGGTTAATTTTGGATTGAGGTATGAGATTAACCAACACATGTACGATGTTAATAATCGTTTATCGTCGATCGACTTTTCTGTACCTGGTGGTCGGTATGTTATTGCCAGTGATACGAACGGAAATATTTCTCCCTCGGCAACTGCGTTGCTTCCGTTGATTCCTATTCCTTGGGTGCCGTCATCAGAGATCGGTTGGGACCGCAGTTTGCTCCGGCCCAGCAAGAAACGTTTTGCCCCGAGACTTGGATTTGCGTATGTGCCGGACGAAGACGGGAAAACCGTTGTGCGTGGAGGGTATGGAATCTTTTTGAATCAATGGGCGTATAGCGTTCAAACATTATTTGCTCGGAACTTACCGTTTTTCTTTCTTAAGCAGGTGGATGTCCCAGTTACTCAGTTTGTACCAACATTTAATACGAGGACAATGTTGTCTTCTGATCCGACAGGTAGTATTGGCGGATCGATTATGGACCATGACTACCAGGTTGAGTACACGCAGACATGGAGCGGTGGAGTCCAGCGAGAAGTCCTCCCGGGGACCGTTGTCGAAGTGTTCTACATGGGGTCATATACGCTAGGGGCCGACAACTCGACGATACATAATGTGCCTTTGCCTGGGGCGGGCGCAATCAGTAGCCGTCGAGATGTTCCAGCGTTGTCGGGGATTCGTGCCATCCGGTTTGATGGTACGTCGATCTACCACGCCGTAACGTTCAAGGCAGAGCGTCGCTTGCGAAATAATGTCGCTTTGAATACGGCGTATACGCTTTCACGCTCCCGGGATGATGCATCTAGTCCTGGCGCGACCGCCTTTGAGTCAAACGTTCCGCAGAATGTACGAAACATTTTTCCAGGTGAGCAAGCGCTATCGAGTTTTGACCATCGCCATCAGTTCGTGGGTAGTGGAAGTTTTGAATTCCCGTCTCTGCGAGGTTCTGGTGGGTGGCAAGAGGATTTGTTCGGTAATTGGCGGATTAATGGCGTGGTCACCATTCAATCGGGTGCACCTTTTACGGTCAATCTTGTCGAAGACCGTGCAAATATCGGCGCGGGACCGGCTCAGCGGCCGGACCTTACCGGTGACCCAAATTTGCCCGCGGATCAACGTTCTGCTGACCGATGGTTTAACACGGACGCGTTTTCTTTGCAGGCCCCATTTACCTTTGGTTCAGCGCCTCGCAACCCAGTTTTTGCACCTGGGTACGCCAATGTTGATATGTCATTACAAAAAAGCTGGTATCTCAGTAACGGCAGCCGACTGGAGTTTCGATGGGAAATTTTTAACGTTTTCAATCGATCGAACTTTGATGTGCCTAACCGGTTCTTTGGATCACCGAACTTCGGTCGGATTTTTAGTGCACTCAATGCTCGAGAGATGCAGTTTGGTATGCGATACGCGTTTTAAGACAGATTTATCGTGACGTCTAGTGATGTAAAACGTTTCGCGCAAGATGCTGGTTTCGATTTGTGCGGTATCGCTCCGGCCGAGTCGTTTCCGGAGCTTTCGTTTCTTAATGATTGGCTTGATCGCGGATACGCGGGAGAGATGCGTTATATGGAACGAACGAAACGCCGACGTAGTGATGTAAGGCGCGTTTTGCCGTCAGCCCGTTCCGTGATCGTTTTGGCCACGCTCTATAACACGGATCGTCCGTATTCGACCGAATACGATAATCCGAAGGAAGCAACGATTTCACGCTATGCATGGGGAGCGGACTATCACGTCATTTTGCAGGAACGTACAGAGATGTTACTGGAACGCTTACGAACCGAATCGTCTGAATCATTTGATGCTCGCTGCTACGTCGACACCGGACCAATTCAAGAGCGTGTCTATGCGCAGTATGCAGGTTTGGGATGGATTGGTAAGAATACCTGTCTCATTCATCCTGAGCAGGGTTCATGGTTTTTTTTATCAGAAATTATTACGAGCTTATCGCTTGATATTGATACGCCTCAATTAGATCAGTGTGGTAGTTGTAATTTATGTCTTGAAGCCTGTCCAACTAATGCCTTACGTGAGCCGGGTGTACTCGACTCTACCCGTTGTTTGTCCTATCTGACCATTGAATTACGAGGCCCGATTCCTGAATTGCACCGTCCAGATCTCGGAAATCACGTATATGGTTGTGATATTTGCCAGGATGTATGTCCGTACAATGCTGATGCGGTTATATCGGACGATCCTGCATGGCAGCCTCGTCTCGCGTTCGATCGTCCGTCGCTCGTTTCGCTTTGGAATCAAGATGATGCTGATTTGGAGCAGAAGCTGAGTACCAGCGCAATGTCACGGGCAGGGGTCATTGGCTTACGGCGGAATATATCTACTGCTCTAGGGAATTCTGGCGATGTAGAGGCGGTCGAAGAGTTGAATAAGCCGCATGCGGCAGTATCATGCGGCGAACCGCTCGTATCTGAACATGTTACGTGGGCTCAGCAGCGACTGCGCAATCATTGCAAGAGTTAACAACATGACACAATACTCCGTATTTATATAGATATTTATGTCGATTTTGGATGACTCTTCGTCGCTTGCTCCGTCGCTTCTTGTTTCAATGCCCCAGATGCAAGACCCGAACTTTGAACGCAGTGTAATTCTTCTGTGTGAACACAATGCCGAAGCGGCGTTTGGCCTTGTATTGAATCGTCGCACGGATACTCCTGCATCGAAAGTGGTCCAGCTAATTCCGCGCGTTGTTTCTTCGACTTCTGATTTAGTGGTGGAAAAGGAGCAGTCTGGGCTGGAGCTTTGGATTGGAGGTCCGGTGGAACCTGAGCGGGGTTGGATCTTGATGGGGTCTGAGCCTAATGATGTCGAAGCTGTTCGAGTTTGTGAGGGGATTTTTTTGTCGACGTCTTCAGTACTATTACGAACCTTACTTGAAGGTCCACCACCGCCAAGAACACGATTGTTGACTGGGTGCGCTGGTTGGGACGCTGGTCAACTAGACGCCGAGTTGGCGGCATCAGCATGGCTCAATGCCGAGATTGATCTCGATATTATTTTCGAGACGGCCCCTAACAAAATGTGGGACGCGGTTATCCGTCGATTGGGTGCGGACCCAACGCTACTAAAAGCAGGTGGTGGTAGCGTTCATTAGTTGTAGCCGGTCCTATGTGCCGAGAGTCGTTCTAGCGAGAGTCGGCGTGATGTGTCATCGAAGGTCTGGCTTTTCGATTTACGGTTCGTATCTGTAGACCACACCATTTTTCATAACAAATCTGACTCGTGACATTGCAGTAATGTCTTCCAGTGGGTTGCCATCAACCGCGACCAGATCCGCGATATATCCTTGCGTGATTTGTCCCAGAGTATCCGAGAGTCCAAGGGCACGTGCCGCTCTTGAAGTAGCCGATACGATTGCATCCATTGGATCCTGCCCGCCGTCTCGTACGCGAACGATGAATTCTTCAAAGTTTCGTCCGTGCGCCCCTGCAACAGCATCAGTGCCAAAAATAATTTGGACGTTTGGATTTTGGATGGTTCTCGTGAACGTAATGAGGCCGCGTCGCCGCGCGTCGGCCATGAGGGCGAAGCCTTCCTCTGAATAATTTCCGATACCGAGAAATCGATCGCGATATTGCTCGTAGTTGTCATACAACAAGCCAAGGTGTGGGTCGAGGTAAGTGCCTTGGTCTGCAAGCAGTTCGATGGTCTCGTTGTCGTAACGGTTACCATGTTCGATAGAGGTGCATCCGGCCCGCGCGGCGGAACTAACAACTTCCGAACCATACGCGTGAACCGAAACTCGGAGTCCTTGCGCAAGACCTTCCTCGCATGCTGCATTAAGTTGATCGTCACTCAAGACGCGTCCACCACCGTCACGAATACTGGCAGACGCGAAAACCTTGATTACGTCGGCGCCCTCTGATTTGAGTTGCCGGATTCGAGTGCGAATTGCAGCTGCATCTCCGGTGTCGATCGTTATAGGTTCACGTGATGTTAGCACCCGAGGCCCCGGTAAATCGGTGCGCATGATCCAATTTTGAAGCTCCGTATCAAGTGGGCTTCCAAGACTTTGGACCGTTGTAAATCCAGACATTAGTGTTCGGTAAGCATTGGAAAGGCCGTAAATAATTGAAGTCGAGGTAGGTTCGTCTTCTGTCGGTCTGTGAAGTCTGTTATCGTCGCCAAAGTGCGACATGAGATGTACATGGGTGTCGATCCATCCGGGCATGAGTGTTAGGTCTGATAGGTCGTAAGTTACTCTGCCGCGTAGCGAATCGATACGCGTAATTTGGTCATCGGAAACAAAGATCCGTGCATCGCGTCGAGTATTCCCGATTCCATCGATCATGAGGCCAGCACGGATAGTCGTTGGAGGTTCTTGCGAGTAACTTACCGGGACGGAAGAGAGTCCGCAGATAATCGTGAGTACGACACACCGACCAATAAACGTGCTGTTGACTAACGAGGTTTCGAAGAATCGTTGTTTCATGGGAGTCGTCCTGATGGGGGACGCGACCGTCCCGTTGTCCGTTCATTTTTCCGTTCGCTCAGTACGTTGCGTTCGGCATTTCGTATTTCAAGATCAATTTGTTCATCTGTCATGCGATGGTATTGCTCGAGTCGTTCTGGAGAGAGTTGACCGTTCTCCGAAGCCTTCCGTACGTTGCATCCTGGTTCTGTTCGGTGTGAGCAATCTCTAAAACGACAATCGGTCGACAGTAAATCAATATCTTCAAAAGAGTGCTCAACGGCGTGGTCGATATTCCACGCCGTGAATTCGCGCATGCCAGGTGTATCGATGATGATGCCGCCATTCGACGCAACGATAAGTTCACGATGAATGGTTGTATGTCGTCCCCGGCTGTCTGATATGCGTACTTCTTGAGTACGTTGTCTTTGTTCGCCTAGTAGGCAATTGATGATGGACGATTTTCCGACGCCGGAAGAACCAAGCAGTGCAATAGTTCGGCCGGTGTTTAAGTAGCTACCAAGTTGTTTGATTCCAACTGCCGTGTGGCAGGAATTGGTGTGGATGGTGACGTCTCCAGAGATTTTTTGTACCTCACAGATGCACCGAGATACGTCTTTTCGTAGATCAGATTTGTTAAGGACAACGATAGGTTTCGCGCCACTCTGTTCCGCGGCTACGAGATACCGCCCAATACGTCTGGCATTAAAATCGGCGTCTAGCCCCGCTACTATAAAAACAATATCGATGTTGGCCGCGATCACTTGCTGTGTTGTGGGTTCTCCGATCGCTTGACGAGCAAAACAGCTGCGCCGTGGAAGAATCGATTTGATTGTTGCAGACTGCGCTCCATCAACAAGGCTGACAGCAACCCAGTCACCAACGGCAGGTAAATCCGATTGCGTTTTCGCATTATGGCGCATTCTTCCTGCGGTACGGGCGAGTAGTTCTCCTTGAGCGGATAGTAGGCGGAAAAGATGATTGTGTTCAATTTCAACTCGGGCTGGAACGAGCGACGAGTCACTAAGTGCTTCAAAGTCAGCTGAAAACTTCTTATCCCAACCGAGATCGTGAAGCGTGATCTGTCTGTTTGTCATTAAATTAAATGGTGCCCGTTCGTTTAGCCATTATTGCTATGTGCGTGTGTCACTGAGTTTAGGTGATGTTGTTGCGAGTCATTTTAAGCAAGTAGTTGGTTGTTAATAGGTATGAATAATTAGTTTTAACTGGAGATGTTATGTTTTAGTAATGTTTTTGTAGCGTGATCATACGTCTGTTGAGGGATTAGCGGGCGTCATACTTTTATCCCAGAGAAGTGGGTGCGATGTCGGAACGGAGGCGTCAATTCCTGACGTTAAACCATGAACACCGATTCCGAGCAATCGCACTGGTCGGTTTGCCGCATCAGTTCGATCAATTAAATTTCGAGCCCGTCCTGCAATCTGTCGACCGCTGTTTGTGGCGACGGAATGCGTATCGGTACGTGTAATAGTTTTGAAGTCTGAGTACCGTACTTTGAGTGTGACAGTTCGAGCATAGAGTTTCCTCTTCAATAACCAGTTTGCATTGGCTAGTGCCATACGTTCGATTTCATTTTTTATTTCGTCGATGTTGCTTAAATCTATTGCATAAGTACGTTCTGAGCTGTGAGATTTCACTGATCTGTTGGTTACTACGGGCCGGTTGTCGACACCATAAGCAAGTTGCGTAAGCGACGATGCATGCGATCCAACGGCTTCTCGTAAATCTGAGTTGTCAATAGCTCTAAGGTCAACGAGACGTGTAACGCCAATCTTCCGAAGTTTTCTCGCTGTTACCGGACCGACGCCCCACAAGGCTTCGACGGGCAGTTTCTGTAAGAAATTCTCAACACGCTCTGGCGCGATTACAGTTAAGCCATCTGGCTTTTTCCACGCGGAGGCGATCTTTGCTAAGAATTTATTTGGAGCGACACCTGCTGAGGCTGTTAAACCGGTTTCATGAAAAATTTGAGCCTTAAGTCTTTTGGCGACAGTCGTGGCTAGCGGTTCGTTCCAGGTATTTGTGGTTACGTCGAGATATGCCTCGTCGAGTGACAATGTTTCAACGGTAGGAGTCACTGTCTTGAACAGTTCGAAGACTTGTTTTGAGATAGTTCTATACTTTGCAAAGTTAGGTCTGACAATTACTAATGATGGACAGAGATGAACCGCTTTTGCCATTGAGAGGGCCGAGTGGATTCCAAATTCCCGCGCTTCGTAACTGGCAGCCGCCACCACACCACGCCCTTCTGGCTTTCCTCCAACGGCTACAGGTTTTCCTTTTAAATCCGGCTGGTCACGTTGTTCAACCGATGCATAAAAGGCATCCATGTCGATATGAACAATTCTGCGGATAGGGGAAGCCATGGCGAAAGTCTACTACTATGGGTATTGAATCAGTGCCGAAGAACACTAGCCAACACGACAAAAAACGACGCTTAACAATAGGCTCCTGGCATGAAGCTCGTGCGTTGATGTGGCGTTATCGTTATCGGCTGGCACTTGGTCTTGCCATGATGCTTGTGAGCAATTTAGCGGGACTCGTGTTGCCGGCTATGTCCCGCTACATCATCGACGTCGTCGTGCCAGAGGGTCGTGCTGAGGATTTGCTTTGGCTCGCCGGTATTGGCCTCGCGGCGGCCGTTGTGCAGTCAGTGACGGGTTTTGGATTGTCGCAAGTCCTGGGCGTCGCCGCTCAACGTGCGATCACCGAGATGCGCAAGCAAGTAATGACTCATGTTTCGAGATTGCCTATCAACTACTTTGATTCAACGCAGACAGGCGTTTTGATTTCTCGCATCATGACCGATGCTGAAGGTATTCGAAACCTGGTTGGTACTGGGCTGGTTCAGCTTGCAGGCGGAGTGGTGACCGCAACAATTGCTCTCGCTTGGCTGTTTTACCTCAATTGGAGGTTGACGACGATTACGGTGGCAATCCTTATTGTTTTTGGGATCACGATGGCGGTTGGATTTTCTCGATTGCGCCCAGTCTTTCGCGCACGTGGAAAGATCAATGCAGAAGTTACCGGGCGACTTGGCGAGACACTTAGTGGTATCAGGGTCGTCAAGGCATATGGTGTTGAGAGACGGGAACAGCTTGTGTTTACTCGTGGCGCGCATCGATTATTTCGAAATGTTGCGAAGGCGGTGACAGGTGTTTCGGCGGTGACTTCTGTTGCCGGTTTGGTCATGGGCGTAATCGGCGCTCTCATGATTGTTCTGGGTGGACGTGCATTGATCAATGAGACATGGACGACTGGCGCGTTGCTGCAGTACATCATTTTTACTGGACTTGTTATTGCTCCAGTCATTCAGATGTCATCGATTGGCACCCAGATTACGGAAGCTCTTGCGGGGCTCGATCGAATACGAGAGATACGAACACAAACAACAGAGGATGAAGAAGATGCATCTCGTGAGCCACTTGGCATACTAAGAGGAGATGTCCGAGTGGAGGATGTCTGTTTCGAATACGAGCCAGGTGTGCCTGTGTTGAAGGCGGTTTCCTTTATTGCCGCTCCTGGGACCACAACCGCCCTAGTTGGATCAAGCGGATCGGGCAAGAGTACGCTTCTCAGTCTGGTTATGGCATTTAATCGCCCTACATCAGGTCGCGTACTAGTGGATGGTCGTAACCTTGATGAAATTAGATTAAGTGACTATCGGGAGAACTTGGGGGTGGTGCTTCAGGAAAATTTCTTATTTGATGGCACGATCGCTGCGAACATCGCGTTTGCCAATAGGAATGCGACTCTTGACGAAATTCGCACTGCTAGCCGTATTGCTCATTGTGATGAATTTATTGAACAATTCCCGGTTGGCTACGACACAATTGTAGGTGAGCGTGGCGTGAAATTGTCGGGTGGCCAACGGCAACGAGTAGCGATTGCCAGAGCAATTCTTGCGGATCCTCGTCTTCTTATTCTTGACGAGGCAACTTCAAGTCTCGATAGTGAGAGCGAATCACTTATTCAAGATGGGCTAAGGGCGCTTTGTCAGGGACGGACGACATTTGTTATTGCTCATCGACTGTCTACGATCAAAAGTGCTGATCAGATTTTGGTGCTTGAGGGTGGTGAGGTGATTGAAAGAGGCAACCACAATCAACTGTTGGCAGAAAACGGACGATATACGCAGTTGTATGAGAAGCAATATGGCCTTGAAAGAAATCGATTTATCAATCCTGGCGAGGACTTCACACCAGATCCGAAGCAAGCTGTAGAGAATGCCTAGTGCGTTGTAGGATTAATGTAATGAATAAACGCAGAGTGTGCAGTTTGGTGGTCGTGAATTGTATTTTGGCTTTAGTGGTGGGCGTAGTCGCCTCAATGCCAGTAAATGGACAAGTTGCTGGGTCTATACGAGGCATTGTTTCCGTTGCTGACAGCGTTGACACCATGCTGCGTATGGTTGACGTTACGGCGGACCAGTCGGTTTGCGGAGACCGAGTTGAGGACAGAACTGCAGTGGTTGATCCATCTGGAGGTCTCTCAAACGCGGTCGTTATCGTAACGGGAGTTCCATGGGATGGTGCCGAACCTGAGCCGGTTATCAATAATTCAGGCTGCTACTTTGTTCCTAGAGTGCAGGTTGCGGCGACGCGGTCTGTCGTTACGCTTACAAGTGAAGATGATGTTTTGCACACAACTCATGCGTACGATGACCGGCAACGAACGTTGTTCAACATTGCGATTCCAGTCCCGGGCCTTGAAATTGAGCGGCCATTGCGGCGTCCTGGGCCTGTACGCATCGAATGTGACTCACATGGATGGATGCGTGGTTGGGTGTATGTTACCGACGATATCGGGACGGTCACAGCAAGTGACGGGAGTTTTGAACTTCAAGGCATTCCTACCGGTTCCTATGAGTTGACTGTTTGGCACGAGCAATTTTCTGGCCAAAGTCAGCAGATAACTGTTTCGGCTGGCGGGCAGACGGACGTTTCGTTCACGCTGGAATAAAGCTTATTAGCCTGGTCGCTCAGGTTGCCACCGCAGACCAAAATTTAAAATGCGTTGGAGAAGTTCGTCGTAACTAATACCCGCTCGCTCTGCGGACTCAGAGAAATCTTCGCCAAATGCGAGTTGTGGATTGGCATTGGCTTCCATGACAAAGAAATTTCCATCGGAATCAAGACGAAAATCCATCCTGGCATATCCACTCATCTCAAGCGCGCGGTAGACCCGTTTTGCGACACGTTGGATTTGCTCAGAGAGCGCCGTGGGCAAGTCGGTAGCAGCATTAGTCTTGATTTCATGTTTCTTCTGGTATTCGACATTCCACTTGACGCGGTCAGTTGCAATACGATGCGCACCGTCAGGCAATTTCGACAGATTAATTTCCCAGATTGGGAACACTTGTAACCGCTCATTGCCTGCGACACCAACGTAGAACTCGCGTCCATCGATGAATCGCTCAGCGATCGCATCGGTACCAACAGACTCATGGATGAATTTGACCCGTTCTCGTAACTTTGCATCGTCTTCGACGACCGATGCTTGCGAGATGCCGATGGAGGCTTCTTGTGTTAGTGATTTCACAATCACAGGAAATTTCAGTTTCCGTGGGCGTTTAATCGCCAAGCCGCGCTTAAATACTGTGAAATCAGGAACACGGATTCGATGGTAAGCCATTAGTTTTTTGGATAGGGCTTTGTCCCGCGAAAGTAACATGCCCCGGGGGTTACAGCCGGTATATGGGAGACGAAGTAATTCGAGGTAGCTAACGACGTTCATATCAAAGACACCGACCTCGTGGAATGCCTCCATCAAATTAAATGCAATGTGTGGCTTGAAATCATCATTAGCCTGCCTGATCAACCCGAGGTCGTCTTTGACTCCAAGCTTTCGAACGTCGTGTCCTAGGTCTTCGAGTGTGCTCGCAACATCAAATTCAGTTTTCCATTTAACGGTGGCTAAGTCGTGTCCTGATATGTCGTCCGGCGGCACCATGTAGTCGTGCATTAACGCAAGCACGCGAAGTTTTTTCATAGTGCTACTCGATGACGACCGCCATGGAGATAATTCATCGTTTGTACGGTAAGTAATACCGTGAAATCTAACTTTGCTCGGTCCTCTGATGTGGTGAGCCGAAGATTCAGTTGGTTACAACGGTTAATCATATCTTCGATCACCCGGTCGATTGTGTACTGATAGCTCGATGTCCAGCCACCGACAAGGCGCCTGACATCCCGGCGTATCCGCTTCAAGAATTTTGCAGCAGGCTGATTGTTTGAGAATTCACCCGCATCAGAAAACAGGCGACGTAGATCGCGATCATAGAAATCGGGTCGGTCGATACCGTAATGTGCCCGTTTTCGTCCGTAGTGTTGTCGCAAAGTCTTTTTGATGCTGGACAAAGGCTCAACGGTTCGCGTCGTAGTTTCTACGGCCTCCCGATTTTTGATGTCGCGCATGAGCTCGTTCATATATTCAAGTTTTTTTAACGCTGGCCAATCAGCGTAACGTTTTCGCCAGTCTGTCTTAGGATCGAGCCAGACGGCAAATGTTTCGGCAAAGTCTTCGTCTGGATGACTTTGGGCATACCAGGAGTCGAGGTGAAGCACGAAACTTTTACTGTACGGCCGAGGCGTGTAGTACTCCGGGTAATCCTCTGAAGATTTACCGAAGAGTTTTTGTCGCCGGCGTCGTCGTTGAAGTCGAAACGCGTTGTCGATGGCATGCCCCACTTCATGTCGAAGTATTTGTAGACACCAAGTTTTGGTTCCTCCTTCAACTTCAAGCATCTGATTCATTTCAAGTTTTGCAAGGCGTGGATGGGCAAGATAGAACGGAATGGCGACCCCAGGTACGCCATCAGGAGTAAACCAATCATCGGACAGCCAAAAATGTGGGTCAAAATCGATGTCGCGTCCACTTAGTTCTTTTCTGACTTCATTGATTCGTCGTTCTAAGGGAGTGCCATTGATGCTGACACCGAGGTCGCACATTCTGACGTCCAAAAGTTTGTCGTCCGACCAACTGACCCAGACAGGTTTTTTCTTTCTCGGTTTGGGAGGTCGTGGCTTTAGATTGGCAGTTTCCTCGGTCATCGGTTTAGTCAATTATAGAGACGTAGAGAACTCACCAAAACTGTTTTGGGTACTCTTTCGTTTTCATTTCTTGGTCCGTGCTGCGATACCATGGTGGGTCTATGGGACCACAGTATGTCTATACGATGAAGGGGCTCGGGAAACGGTACGCTCAAGACCACACCGTACTCAAAGATATTTGGTTGTCTTTTCTTCCTGGCGCGAAGATTGGAATCTTGGGGCTTAACGGTTCAGGTAAGAGTACATTGCTGCGCATTATGGCCGGAGAAATTACAGAGTTTGACGGAGAAGCGTTTCCTGCGGACGGTCTGACGGTTGGCTACCTAGCTCAGGAACCTGTACTTGATCCCGAAAAAGATGTGGCGGGAAATGTTAACGAAGGTGTAGCTTTTGCGCGTTCATTACTGAAGCGATACGACGAAGTAGTTGTGTCACTCTCGTCAGGATTGGTATCGCCGGAGATGGATGAGGCTCTTGAAGAGCAAGGTGAACTACAAAATAAGATCGAAGCCGCTGGGGCATGGGATCTCGATTCACGCATTGATATGGCGATGGATGCGCTTCGGTTGCCACCTGGCTCGGCAGATGTAACAACGTTGTCTGGTGGGGAGCGACGACGGGTTGCACTTTGTCGGTTGTTACTACAGTCACCAGACCTCTTGTTACTTGATGAACCGACGAATCATCTTGATGCAGAGACTGTTGCTTGGTTGGAACAGTTTTTGGCTGACTACAAGGGTACCGTCGTTGCAGTTACGCATGACCGGTATTTTCTTGACAATGTTGCTGGGTGGATTTTGGAGCTTGATCGTGGTGCCGGTATTCCTTGGGAGGGGAATTACTCGTCGTGGCTAGATCAGAAACAAAAACGACTCGACGTTGAGGAGAAGCACGCGGCGAAGCGACAGAGGACTTTGCAGCGTGAGCTTGAATGGATTGGTATGTCTCCTCGTGCACGTCAGGCCAAAGGTAAAGCCCGATTGAACGCATATGAGCAACTACTTGCAGAAGATGTGACAGAGAAGATGGAATCGGTGGAGATTTACGTACCCCCTGGACCTCGTCTTGGTGATGTAGTAGTTGAGGCCACGGACCTTATTAAAGGCTACGGTGATCGTGCGTTGATTGGTGGGTTGACGTTTACACTTCCCCCTGCGGGAATTGTTGGAGTTGTCGGGCCAAATGGTTCTGGAAAAACCACGTTGTTAAAGTTGATGACGGGATCTGAGGACCCTGACGCAGGAACAATCAAGCTTGGCGAGACGGTAAAACTTGGCTATGTGGATCAAAATCGAGAATTAGATCCAGAAAAGTCAGTATGGGAGGTAATTTCTGAGGGGCGCGATGATGTCACGTTGGCTCAGGGAACGGTGGCGTCTCGTGCCTATGTGTCTTGGTTTAATTTTAAAGGGCGAGATCAGCAGCGGAAGGTTGGAGAACTGTCAGGGGGAGAGCGAAACCGTGTCCATCTCGCGCGTCTTCTAAAGGATGGCGCGAACTTGTTGCTACTCGACGAACCAACAAATGATTTAGATGTTGACACGTTACGGGCACTCGAAGAAGCGTTGGTCGATTTCGCAGGCTGTGCTGTTGTTGTGAGCCATGATCGCTGGTTTCTAGACCGCATTGCGACGCATATCATCGCATTTGAAGGTAATAGTCACGTAGAATTTTTTGCCGGTAATTATGCTGATTACGAGATTGATCGAAGGCGTAGACTAGGTGGTGAAGCTAACACGCCGCATCGAATTAAGTTTCGTAAACTGACACGCGCATAAGTTTAGTTGGTCACTGCATGGGATAGCCGGCGTTACCGGGGATTGGTTTTCTTTCGGCGGCGCATGATCATTGGGCCAAACACGATGACAATAAGTAGTACAACGATAAGGATCTCTGAAAGGCCTAGCATCACCTAGTGGTTATTCATCGATAAATCATTGTTTAAGCGCAGTGCCGGGTGTTTTTTGTCGTTTAGGTAGATTCTTGCTGGCAACTGAGCGAAAGTTTGAGATACATTCTACTCATATCTCGATTTGTTTATATTCATTGTTTTCGAAGTAAATGGAAAGAGATTGCTGCTATGAATAGTATTAACCCCACAAGGTCTGTTGTAGTCGTAGCGTAAAAGAGTAGTAACCCTCCAGAGGTCGCAAGGGCACGTTCCAGTCTCGTTGCTGGACGTAAGAGCCAACCACCAAGCCCCATAGCGAGTGCACTGACTCCGATGACTGCTGTGCCGACGGTACGTATGATGTCGATAACTGGCGCCTGAAGGAGTACGCCCGCTCCTTCAGGACTCACAGTAAAGGCAAATGGAACAAGAAATGCGGGTAGTGTGTATTTCCACGTAAGCATCATCGTCCGGAATGGATTACCGCCTGTAATTGCTGCTGCAGCAAAAGGCGATAGTGCAGTTGGTGGGCTGACCTCGGACAAGACGGCGTAGTAAAAGATAAACATATGCGCTGCAAAGTCAGGGACACCGACCAGTGTTAAGGCTGGAGCAATCATGACTGCCGCGATGATGTAAGACGCTGTGACTGGCACGGCCAATCCAAGCATCCAGACAGCAACGGCTGCATAGACAACAGTTAAGAAGATGCTACCGCCAGCGAGAGCGACAATGATTCCAGCAATTTTGAGTCCGAGGCCTGTTAGAGTGACGACTCCAACAATGATTCCTGCGGTTGCGGTGGTCGCGGCGACTGATAAAACTCCTCGTCCTCCTGCCTCTAGAGCGGCGATTAGACGTCTCGGTTTTAGTGCCTGCTCTGATCTAATGAAACTTAGTGCTATCGCAAGCAGAGTCGAAAAGAAAACTGCTCTGAAAGGTGTCATGCCACTTACCAAAAGAATGACGATCGCGATAAGCGGTAGAAACTGATACCCGGATTGTCGAGTCAGCGTGCCAACGGAAGGCAAATCAACGTTGACTGCTTTGGTCCCAAGTCGACGTGCGTCAGCTTCAATCATTAAGACAATCGAGAGGTAGTAGAGTACGGCTGGAATGATCGCCATGATGATCACCTGTAAATAAGTGATCTGGAGAAATTCAGCGATGAGAAACGCCGCCGCTCCCATTGTTGGTGGTGCCAGGATCGCTCCGATACCGCTTGCCGAGAGAATGCCGCCACCAACCTCTGGTGTGAAGCCAGCTCTACGTAGCAGAGGCCAGGCGACCGCACCAAGGGTCACGGTAGTGGCAACCCCGCTACCGGATACGGTACCAAGCAAAAAACCTGACAACGTTACGGTTCGGCCTGGTCCTGCGCCACTATGAGAACGTCCGAATGCTGACATGGTCCAAGTAATAAAGAACTGTCCAGCACCTGAATGCGCCAAGATAGCCCCAAAGATCGTGAAGAGTACGATGAATGTTGCAGCAACATTGAGCGGAACGCCAAAGATGCCTTCGAGTGTCATGTACAAAGTACCAATCAAACGATCGATGTCATAGCCACGATGTGCGAAGAGATCGAGTCCTATTAGTTCGAGTGATGGTCCGTAGTACCCGTACAGTAGAAAAGCGAGTGCCGTGATGGGCAGAATAGGTCCGACTGTGCGACGTGTTGCTTCAAGTACGAGTATGGTGGTGAGCGCACCGAGCACAAGATCGATCGCTAATGGTGTTGCCGCTCGGTAAACAAATTGGTCAAAGTCAATGATTGGCCAGACAAGCGCCACTAGTGTCGCTCCAGCGAGAACCCAATCGAGCCACATCACCTGACCCCGCCAGCGTGGATGTGCTGGAAAGACTAGGAAGGTCAAAACAAGCGTGAGCAACAGAAAACTAACTCGGTAAATTTGAGGTTGGACGATACCGATGACCCAATAAAGGGCGTAGAGTGACAACCCCGCTGCCAGAGTCGTGACGAGAATCGCAATCCTGCCGCTGAGGATGCGGGTGGGACCCTCAGCCTCAGGGTCTTCGTGTGCGTTGTGCGGTTTCGTTAGCGTGGTCAGTGTTGGTCCTCGGTTGTCGAGCACCTATTCTACGGTGTCGAGCCAGACCAGGCATTGCGGTCACGATAGTATTGGATGGCACCATCGTGAAATGGGATAGGGGAACCAACCGTTGCGCTTTCCAGATTTAGCACTTCGGCCATTGGGTGCACTGCCGCGAGTTCACCATCATTTTCAAATAACACGCGTGTAATGTCATATGCGAGAGTATCATCGAGGTCCGGGTGGACGACCAAGATATTCGAGACCGCGACCACGGTGACGGTATTTTCCATTCCTGGATAAATTGATTCTGGAATCGGCGAATTGTGATAGACCAGTGAGCCGTATTTGTCCTGTAAAGTCGAAAGTGTGTTTCCATTCGGTATTACCTTGATGGTTCGTCCAGGGGTGGAAGCGAGGTCGAGAATGGCTCCGGTTGGAATTCCACCACTAAAGAAAAACGCATCAATTTTGTCATCCTTTACTGCGTCAACGGATTCAGCGGCACTGAGGCTTTGTTTTGTAATATCGGTGTCAGGATTTACGCCGGCGGCTTGAAGAATTCGAAATGCACTGACTTCGGTTCCACTACCAGGTGCACCTGTAGACACGACATGGCCCTTGAGGTCAGATACGGTATTGATGCCACTGTCAGTCGTCGAAATGACGTGGTTGTAATTGTCGTATAAGACTGCGACTGCTCTCATCGGGACGCTTCCGAATGTGGCAAATGCTCCTCGTTGATTTGCGGCGTCATCAATGGAGTCAGCAAGACCAAACGCAATGTCAACAGACCCATTAGCGATGAATTTTAGGTTGTCAACAGTACCAGCGGTGACCTCCGCTGTTGCTTCCACCCCATCAAGGTGGTCACTGATCACTTTTGCAATGCCACCACCATAAGGGTAATAAACACCTCCTGTGCCGCCTGTTGCAATAGACAATCTAACCGTTAACCCAGCGGTTTCTTGCGAAGTGCAGCCACTTACAAAAAGTAATGCAAAGACGACTATCAGTGCAGGTATTGATGGTCGATTACATCGAATGTATGGGATGGCATCGATTTGTTTCATCGTATCGTCTCAAACTCTTTGGTATTAGTGTCGAATATCTGAATCAGCTAGCTAGTCTCGCCCTGCTGCGCGTCGTCCCACCGCAATCATTTCAGGCCCCCCAATTAGTACCCGGAAGCCTTCTCGGATGCGTTGTTCGACATTATCGGCATTGGCAGTGATTGCACATGGTAGACCAGCTGCGGTTGCTGCGCGAAGCACAGTTTGAATCGCTTCTTCTGTCGCGTCAGCGTCTCCACCGTACGCCATTCCAAGGTCGCCTGGTGCGGCCATTAGCATACTAACTCCAGGAACCTTGGCGATTTCATCTACGTTTGAAACACCGATCTTGTTTTCAATTTGGATCATATTTAGTAGTTCTCCGTTCGGATCAAGCGGCCAAACGTCAGCTTTTGCAATGTAGTCGGAGCCTGAAACCCCCCAATAACGAACCGCGTTGCCAGGGCCTGATCCACGCAGTCCTTCGGGTTGCATGTCTGGAGCGCCCAGACGTTGCGGATATCGCATCGAACGCACAAGATGTAATGCCTGTTCAGCTGTTTCGATGTGAGGAGCAATAATGCCGTGTGCTCCTTGGTCAAGAGCGTTCTTAATCATCCATTCGTTCATTTCTCGACCGTTAGCGGGTACTCTTACCCAAATAGCAATGTCTGTGCCAGGTCGTCCACGACGCAGAATTTTGGCTGGGTCAAGCAAGTACTGCATATAGTGGCGCATCTCATTCATGTCGAGCGCACCGTGTTCCATATCAAAAAAAATGTAGTCACCCTGAGAACGCGACATATCGATCGCACCAGCAGCACCTGATTCGACGTTAGCAAAAGATCCGAAGACGGTTTCACCATTAGCCAATAGCTCTACGACATCAAGAAGGTGAGGACTCGACTGAGCGACGGGTCGAACTGGAGTCAGGACAATCAATCCAATCACCAAGCAAACCGAGAGGCTGAATATGCGTGCCATAGTTGTTGTCGTTCCTTTCAGACGTGTGGTTGAACGCAGCATTATGCTTGACGGATGATACATAGTAAAAGCTTTATAGCTTTTCAGAAAGACAAAATTGTCCAGGAATTCTTGCTTCTTTGAACATTAGTTAGGAGTGGAGTACACGCGTTCGTACGCCGCTTTGTTTGCAATTACCTCTCGTGCAAACCGCCGTGTTTCACGGTACGGAATGCTGTCGACGAAGAAATCGCCTCGTAAGTGGTGCGTACCAGTCCACCACTCTGCTGCGCGCTCTTCTCCTGCGTTATATGAGGCAATGACCGGCAAGAGTTCGCCGTCAAATAACTCTAACAGGTCTGCATTGAGGCGGGCGGAGATAGCAATGTTTACTTGTGGATCTGCAAGGTCGTTGTCGTTAATGCCATTCGCTAGGATGGATCCGACGCCCGCTCGTTCTGCCAGTGCTTCGGCAGTATACGGCATGATTTGCAGTAACCCAACTGCACCCACCGGTGAACGCGCGTTAGGATCGAATCTCGATTCTCGTCGCATTAGTGAGACAAGTAGAATCGGATTTGCTCCGTGTTCTTCGGCAGCATTGGTCACTGTTTGCCAAAAAGGGCGAGGGTAAAGAAGTTCCCAAAAGTCGGTTGGTAATCCCTGGGCCGGTCTTTGAAGATATGCTCCAAAATGGTTTACAAGTATTTGTGTCACTTTGGCATGTTCGTTGTTGGCAGCAGAGGCTCGGGCTGCTAGTAATGCCAAGCCCTGGTCGCTGGGGCTGCGGTCAAGTAAGCGCCTCAGGTACCACGCAGCATTCTCTATAAGGCCAGCGCGCGCGAATGCCATGGCGGCTCTGTATTCGGCGCGTTGTGTTGAGTTCCTGCTAATTGCAAGATTCGGAAAGTTGATAGGGATGCTTTGCGGAATATTAGTTTCGATGGATTCTGCCAGCTCATCGAGGCGTCTCCGTGCTGTAATGCCGTAATAGTGATAGGGATACCGGGTGACTAAGGTTCTATGTAATCTAGCGGCCACTGCTTTGTTTCCGTTTTTTTCTTCAGCAACGGCGAGCCAGTATTGCGCCGAAAGACTTAAATCTCCAGTTGGCTGACGATTGACTAGTCCATTGAGATTGGTTCGGGCCCGTTCATATTGGCCATCCCTAAGAGCTGCGATGCCTGCACGCCATAACATGTCACGTTGAAAGTCTGGGTTGGTCGATGATTCAAATAGATTCCGATAGAGCGACAGTGCTTCGTCATTCACTCCGAGCGCTCCGAGATAGGCTCCCAAGAGCAAGGCAGCGTCCTGGCGTTGAGACGGTGTTGCTACGCCGTCCTCATTGGTCCAAAGGTCAAGTCCTAAGCGTCTTGCGCGGTCAAGATCACCCATCCTTACAGCGAGTCGGAAATCGGTTAGACGGACATTTCCAACGAGAGAGCTATGCGGGAACGTTTCGTAGAATTGTTGCGCCGCTTCAACCGCTTCTTCGTTTGTTCTCTGAGCGTAAAGTGTTGTGATGTGTTCCATTGCCCGGGTATCAGCCGCCATGCTGTTGGAATAGTGAGCCCTCCATTCGTCTAACAAGTCCAGTGCGCCGACGTATTGGGAGTTGTTGCGGAGTCGTCTAACCAGTTCCCGATATTCCGCTTCACTGAAAGGAGTCAGCTGTTCACCAGAAGATTCTGCTAGTCGGCGAGTTTTCATTCGTGCTTCGGTAAATGTTCTCGAGGTGCGGTGTCTAAGTTGCGCTTTGCGGAGTGTGTCCAAAGCAGAGGCTATGTCATTCTTAGCCTCATACGTGTTTGCGAGACCGATTCGAGCCGAGTCGGCCGTGGCGCCGAGGGAGGTCGATGTTAGTACGCGACGATACGTTAAAACAGCGCGCTCGAGATCGTTACTTTGAAAATAAGAATGTGCTAGCTCTAACAGTAAGTCGCTATGCCGAACCACATCACTGGCTAGTAGCGTATTAAGAACTTCTTCTGCTTGGTTCATGACTCCTCGGTTCAGGAGGCTTGTCACTAGCTGGCGGCGTGCGAAGGTGCGCATAAACACGGCTTTCTCGATCACCGCCCGCCAATCGTTCTCGGCGTCTAACGAAAATCCGGCCTGATGATGCAGTGTGGCGCGAAGTATCAGGCTTTCGAGTGCGGGAGAAGTACTGTTTTGTAGTTCTAGGTCAAGACTTTGAAGTGCTTCATGCGGTGCCCCCTTGTCTATTAGTTCTAGAATTGAAGGATGTGTAGGTGGTGGTAGTCGTAGGGCGGAAAAAGTATCGTCTTGGGTGGCCGAGGGTGCCGGGGCGACGATTATAAAGAGGCCTACCACAGCACAAGCGAGCAAACCGAACCCTTTCGGCTTTGGGCCGAGAGACATGACTAAACAGCAGAGTACCACGTTATGCCATAACTTCGCAGTGGTTCGTTTTGAAGTGACACGCTAAAATGTAAAGTTGAGTTTCCAGACCAATACCCGTATGGAGGAATAGAGATTTTGAAGATTACTCAAGGAAAATTTGCCGGAATGAAAGCTGTGTCGACAGAGACCGGGACAATAGCTGCGGCTGCTATGGACCAACGTGGTTCACTAAAAAAAGCGTTAGGTGCAGCAACGGAAGGGGGCGCTACTGACGCCATGATGGAGGAGTTTAAGGCGATTGTCACCGAAGTTCTGACTCCCCATGCTTCAGCTATTTTACTTGACCCGCAGTGGGGCATTGAGCCGTCCAGGAAACGGTCGTCTAACGCTGGCTTATTGCTGGCGTATGAGGAAAGCGGTTACGACAATACTAGACCTGGACGGTTGCCTGATTTGTTACCACACTGGTCGGTACAGCGTCTGAAGGCCGCGGGGGCCGATTGCATCAAAGTTCTGATTTATTACACCCCGCATGATGTGTCTGCCGTGAACGAAGAGAAACACGCCTTTATCGAACGTATTGGCGATGAGTGTCGGTCCAACGACATCCCTTTCTTTCTTGAGTTTGTTGGTTACGATGCTGACGGTGGGGATGAAAAGGGAATCGAGTTTGCAGCGAAGAAGCCAGACGTTGTTGCTGGAAGTATGGCGGAGTTTTCAAAAGATCGTTACGGCGTCGATGTGATGAAGGTTGAGATTCCGGTCAACATGAAGTTTGTGGAAGGAACGGCGAGTTACCAGGGTGCGAAGGTCTATACCAGAGATGAGGCGCTAGGGTTGTTTCGCAAGACTGCAGACGTAGCGCGAAAGCCTTTCATCTACCTTTCGGCAGGTGTGAGTAATTCAGAATTTACAGAATCACTTGAACTTGCAGGTGAATCGGGTGTGGAATTTGCAGGGGTGCTCTGTGGTCGAGCTACATGGAAAGACGGGATACCCATTTATGCTGAAAAAGGTGGGGAAGCGTTCCGCAGTTGGTTGCGAACTGATGGTGTGACGAACATTGGCAATGTGAATGAGGCACTCCGCGGTGCGACCTCATGGTTTGGTTCGTACACCATATGATTCTTCGGCTACGTAATTCAGATGATTTAGTTGGAGTGAAGTTTTTAAGTAACGAGATCGTGTGGCGAGTTATCACTATCGACCAGCTGTGCTCGAAGCGCTTTCGACTCATGGTGTCAAGCCGAATTTGACGACGCCTCCGGAGTTGGTTCACGAGTTTGTCAGCGATCTGTATCGTTATGAACTTCGAAAACTTCGTTTCCGACTGGTGTCGGGTGAGATTCCGAAGCATGAATATTCCCAGTACGTCATAGGACTTCGAAAGCAGTACTTGGTGATATCAGTACCGCTACAGCATTGGACTATCGTTGCGGAGATTTGAAGTTGTTTAACGAGGGATGCTCATGCCGACCCCGTAACTTTGTCGATAGCGTTCAGGGGTGCTTGCGTTCAGTAAGTCGATAGTCGTGGGCACACTATACCGAACGGGACCACTGTCAAGATTAAAACCCTCCACGATGTTTATTTCTGGAAGGCGACCGTAGACATCAATGTAATAGTCTAGACGAAACAAATCGTTACCTATTCCGGTTTCCTCGGCACGGTCGAGTTGCTTTCTGATTCGCCCTAGAGAACCGAAAAGGCTTTCTATTTGATGTGTTGATATGCGGGAGTCTTCTTGATTTTCCTGAGCCTTCGAGGAAAATCCACTCATGGCAATGAGGCCAGCACAGATCAGAGCTATATACGCAGGTTGCATGTGATTTGAGCTATTAAGAACTTACGGTACGACTGTGTCGTGATTCTGTCAAGCTAGTCGAATTGGCCGTGTTTTCAGTGTCAGGCTGCTAGGATTGAGTGATGATTTTATTGGCTACCGTGTTTTTGGCTGTCTCATTGGTAGCCGGTGTTCTGTGGTGTCTACGTCTTTGCAAAAATCGTGAGGCGCTGATGAGCCGGCGGTTGACCGCCGTTCTCGATAAATCGGAATCGGGGTTTTCGTTTTGGGACCAATCTGGACGATTAATCTACTTCAATGATCGATTCCAAGGGTTCTATCCAACGGTGACATTGAGTGTAGGTTTAGAGTTTGAAGATCTTGTCCGTTTCACGGCGTCTCGTGCCGTTTTTGTTGTTGCCGAATCCGAGATGGAAAACTGGGTAGGCGAATGGCTTGGCCGTTTTGGTCATTCGTCTCAACGGAACTTTCGTGCACCAGATGATCGGTGGATAGATGTAAGCACTAGTCTGACAGCCGATAATGAGACGCTGTTGATATACACCGACGTAACTGCAAGTCATACGGCGGCAGTAGTTGATAGGAAACGTGACGCCCGCGCAGCGGAGCAAAATGAAAATCTGGAAATGTTACGTGAAGCGATTACTATTGGCCGATCATCGGAGTCCTTTCATGCAACCTGTCGTGAAATGCTGGAGTTAGTGGGGCGATGGGGTGAGTGGCATGCAGCCACAGTGTACCTTGCTGTCTCTGCGCATGAGAACGCGTTTGTCTCAACGGGCCTCTGGTTCCGATCGGAAAAAATAGACTGGCCGGCTGAAATGTCACGAGATATTGATTCATGTGTTGCAAGGCCTGACGACGTGATTCAGCAGGTCTGTTCCTCTCGTACTCCGGTTTGGGTTGGAAATCTTAGCGTGGATCCTCGTTTGTCAGACGCTCGACGAACCGCACTTGGTCAAGTCCGGTCTCTTTGCGCGATTCCTGTTTTGTCGAAGAATCGAGTTGTTGCTGTCACAGAGTGGTTTGTGCAAATTCCTGTTCCTCAAAACCAAGACAAGGAAGCACTGATGTTTGATGCGGTTGGGCAACTTGCCGCCGTGTTTGAACGAGAAGAGACCGCGGATGATTATCAGTTCTGAGGAACTTGTCGGTCGTCTGTATGATGGTGATTACTTTTCCAAGGTTACTATCTGGCGCGCGAGTGCTTTCGCTGATTGCTCAATAGACTTCGTGCCGTCAAGGATAAGGTTGGCGAATTGACGTGTTGGTTCTACATAGTTGAGATACATCGGCCAGACGGTATCTTTCCACTGGGATCTAATCGATGCTTCGTTACCACCTCGTTCTGAGATGTCTCTCCGGATGCGTCGACTCAACCCGAGTTTATTCCCCATTGTGACAAACACGGTAACGTTCGATTGTGATCGGAGTGTTGGCCAATAAAGAGCGAATAAACCCTCAACGACTAAATATCTTTTTGGTGATACCCAGTATGTGTCTTCGCGTCGTCGGTGGGTCTGATAGTCATATCTGGGTCGCTCAATGGATTGTCCAGTCAATAGCGAGCGGATATGTGTATTGAGTAACCGGTAATCCAAGGCATCTGGCGAGTCAAAATTGTTTGCTAATGGGTCGTCTAGTGTCATATGTCGACGGTCTCGGTAGTAAGCGTCTATAGGAACGATGCTGGTTAGGGGCTGGCCGAGCAAGTTGCGTAGGTATTCAGCGATACTGGTTTTTCCGGCGCCGGATCCCCCGCCAATCAAGATTAGCGTCGACTGGTTTACCGTTTTGGCGGAGGCGACATGTGCTGGTTGATGTGACACGTTGCTATCGTACATTCAGGCAGAGTAGTCGAAAGGTTAGTTTGTCGTTTTATAGGTTTTACGCGAGTAACATGACCTTAGTGTTATAGAATCCCCGCCATGGCGGAACCGGTGATAACTAGACAGTCTGCAGCGAGCCGATCTGATGGTCCGAATGACGCGGCACCTGACCTGCGTGAGCACGGTGCTCCGGTAAGGGGTGAACCGCAGACATCCACACGGCGTTTATTTGTTCAACTCCATGTTTTTACCGGTTGCCTGTCCACAGATGCAGTCATTAGTGAAGTTCGTAACAGCGGTCTTGATGCGGTTGTTTATGCCGATCTGAACGACCCGCGCGGTGTCGGGATTTTGTTGATGAGTGAAGATCCTGCCAGATTTGCTGATGCTGGTCGTGCTTTGTTGTTGGGTGATTCTTTTACAGGACTTACTCCGCGTTCTGACTTGACGATGATCGGACGCACGTATTCGTCTGGTCGTGAGGCTGACCTTGACGATTTTTTGCTTAGAAAAGTACCGCGCAATGTCCTTCACCCGGATCATACGTGGGCTGTTTGGTACCCTTTGCGTCGAATAGGTGCTTTTAACCAGTTACCGCGCGCTGAGCAGGGCAAGATTCTTATGGAGCATGGGATGCTTGGACGGCGTTATGGGGAGGCTGGTTACGCGGTTGATGTTCGTCTCGAATGTCACGGTCTTGACCAAGATGACAATGAATTTGTTATTGGTCTTATCGGACCCGAGCTTTATCCCTTGTCGAAACTGGTTAAAGATATGCGTGCCACGAGACAAACCTCTGAATTTATCCAGCAGATGGGCCCCTTTTTTGTTGGAAAAGTTCTGTTTCAATCAGATTGAAAAAGTGACTTGTCAATTTGAAGTTCTTTAAATTCCTTAGCTTCTTTCGGTTTGTCCTCTGGTAGGATTGCGGCCATGGCTGACGTTCGAGTTGATGAAGCATCTGAACCTTTGAATCAGCTTCCACTTCCTGATATTAGTCCGGCGGGATTGTTGCGAAGTTTTGGCCCTGGGATGTTGTTAATGATGACGGGCATTGGTACGTCCCATCTAGTTACGGCTCCGGCGGCGGGGGGACGATTCGAATTTACGCTGCTATGGTGTATCCCAGTTGCCTATATCTTTAAGTATTACGGCTTCGAAATGGCGTTTCGGTTTACGAACGCGACTGGGCGGAGCATGTTGGATGCTTATTCGACGGCGCCTGGTAAGTGGCCTCTTTGGTACGTTCTCGTCACCACCATTATTCAATGCGCATTGGGCCAAGCTGGTCGACTCGTAGCGGCTGCTGCTGTTTGTTACGCATTTGCCAATATTTACTTTGGCGTTGATCTTCCTCTTGGTTTTTATGGAGCAGGTCTTGGCATCGCGGCGGTGCTGTTTATTTTGCTCGGCCGTTACGATGTTATGGAAACGGCGACCAAGTTTCTAGCTGGCTTGCTATTTGTGTCAACTGTCGGTGTTTATTTTGTTGAACCGGCTCCTTTATCTGCGTTTTCGCACTTCATTCAATTTGAGATTCCTGGGGGTTCGTGGCTAATTATTGCGGCCTTTCTTGGTTTGTTGCCGACAGGAATCGATGTATCTCTACAGGCCTCTGAATGGGGTAAAGCAAAGAAAGCTGGCATGGGGCGTATTCGAGGACTACTTGAAGAGAGAGGTCTTGTGCCGGCGTTTGATCCGATGTCATCCGCTAAGGAAGATCTAACTGTTGATATGCAGGCACTGCCGCCTCATGCGCGTGAGTACTGTCGTCGATGGTTTCGGATCGGTGAATTGGATTTTGGCTTTGGGCATGTGGTGTCATTCTTGATTGCCTGTGTGTTTCTCTTGCTGGCGGCTGTGTGGATGTATCCAAGTGAAGTAGCTGGTACTGCTGTAATTGGTGAGATTGGATCAATTTTCAATGACAGTGTTGGTCCGGCGATGATGATTGTTTTTTTTGCTGGGGCGTTTGCTGCGACTTTTTCAACGGCCTTTAACTACTTTGATGGGTGGCCAAGAGTCGTTGGTGCCTGTTGTCGGAATCTCTTTCGAAAGACAGCTGCTTTGAGTGGTATTGGGCGAGATGAGATAAGCCACGAACATCGTGGGAGTTGGTACTCGGAGTTCAATATCTACCGGATGACGATGGTTTATTCACTCGTTGCGTCAGTTGCGATTATTGCCGGCTTGCCGCGGCCCGTGTTTCTGGTGCTTGTGTCGTCAGCGCTTGCATTTTTTGTTGCGCCAGTAATTTTCTTTTTGAATATCTACTACTGCGTAACCGTGATTCCCAAGAGTGACCCGGTGTTTTATCCATCTCCGGCAGTTCGGGCGTTTGCCTGGATTAGTCTTGCGGTGTTCAGTGGCTTAACGGCCCTCGTCATTATGGCTCGTGTATTCGGGATTACTCTATTCGGTGGCTAATACTTTCATGGTGAAGGCTTGGCTGGCCGGAGTCATGCTGGTGACGGCTGTGACAGCGCCTGTTTATGCTCAATTAACCTTGGACCTGTCGCATCGTGCCCGTGATTTACACCCTGGCGAGGTAGTGGTTCTTGAAGTTCGCCCATCAGAAGATCTTGCGTCGCTAAGTGCCACAGCATTTGGCAATTCTCTGAATTTTTTCAGAACTAGTAATGAGGTCTGGATGGCACTTCTTGGGATTGACTTAACGACGGAGTCTGGGTCGTACGACGTGTCAGTAATTGCAACGGCACAGGACGGGGTTGTCACGCGACGATCCTATACGTTGTCTGTTGAGCCGAAAGACTTCCCGACCCGTCGATTAAGTGTCGACCCGAGTTTTGTCAGTCCGCCTGCTTCGGTTATTGACCGTATTCAGCGAGAAGCACGTCAACTTAATGAGATTTTCGCGACAGCAACTGACGAGAGACTATGGAGTGGTGGATTTCTTCGGCCAGTACCGGGTGATTCGACGAGCAGTTTTGGTCGGCGCAGCGTGTTTAATGGGCAACCTCGAAGTCCACACAGTGGAACGGATTTTCGAGGTGCCGAAGGAACACCGATTAAAGCACCGAATGCTGGAATTGTGGCGCTTGCTACCGATCTATATTTTTCAGGCAATGTGGTGATCATTGATCATGGCTGGGGCCTGTATTCCTACTTTGCGCACCTGTCTTCGATTGCTGTAGACGAAGGATCGCAAGTTAAACAGGGTGATGTGGTTGGCGATGTCGGGTCTACCGGGAGAGTGACTGGGCCGCACTTGCATTGGACCGTTCGATTGAACGATGCGCGAGTAGATCCGCTTTCGCTAATGACGCTGTTTCCTCAGGCGCAATAAGGCAAGCGCAGCTAAAACCCGAAACGTAAGCCGGTCGCTACGTGAGTTCCGCCTAGTTCGAGAGGTTGTTGCCCGAGTCCAGAGAACCTGGAAATATGGCGGAGGGTGGCTTGATCAGCGACCGAAGATGTTCCTCGGCTGTAACGCAGGATTCCTGCCAATGCGACATGGTCAAAGACAAAGTAAGACACATCGAAGCCGATATTGAAGCCTAGTTCGGTTCCACCAGAGGCGATGGTGTTGTGGCCAATGATGTCAACGGTGTTGTAGTCATATCCGCGTTCCTTCGTTTGGATTGTCGATAGTAAATCCTGGGTAACTGAAAATATTGTGGGACCGCCGAGCAGTCGTACCAATAACTTATCTCCGACTGTGTGCCAGTATTGGGATTGGAGGTGAATCGCTGACTCGCGCCTGACTACGTTATTCGCTACACCTGTTGCTTTACGGGGAAAGGAGAAAAAGAAAGGGTGAGGCACGTCAGCGTCGATTGTGGCCGATATAGTTTTGCTGAAATGTGACACATTGACTCCAAGCCCTATGCGCTTGTACATCAGAAAGGCAAAGCTACCGTCGAAGGCAGGACCTTTTGTGACGTTGTAGCTTGCTTCGAAGGTTCCAGTTTCCTGCCAAAGTTCAAAGTCGACCTCGTTTTTTAACGCATCCTTGACAAATTGGATGCCGGAATTAAAACCAAAAATCATACGTTGATCGTCTACGGTTTGAGCGAAGATTTCCGAGCTATTGAAACAAAAAATAAAGGCCCACAGTGTAGCCCTAATGGCAATGCTGTTTGGTCTGATTATCGACATGCGAGCGAGTTCTCTTCCTTTTGTAAATAGCTAACTGATTTATCTAACGCCGACGGCGGTCCACGCTTCGTCTATTGCGCGTTCGACAGGATGTCCTGCGCCGAACATATCACGAGCAGATTGTATCGTCGTTTTTCTAGCGACAGAAAATGTCGAATTTGCTGGCATCAGCATAGTGAATGCACGATAAAAAACCTGCTCGAGCTGCCAACGGTTTTGACTTCCGATTCCTAGCACCGATATCCCTGAGGTTTTATTGGTTCCGCCTTCGATTGCAAGATAGAAGGCGTGACTAGCAATAGTTGAGTTAGTGTGAACACCCCCATAGTCAGCGTCTCCTTGGTATCGGATTGAGTAGTGGTCCGGATCATCTAGAGATAATGGATCAGCGAGAGAACGCACACCGTTCGGTTTGATTACATCTTCACCGAGCATATAGTCAGCCGTCTCTTTCCGGTGGCGACCAGTGTCAGCCAAAAAGAACTCTACCGAGACACCAATAATGTCTGAGAAGGCTTCGTTTAGAGCTCCCGATTCGTTTTGATAGACCAGGCCCGAAGTATTGTCGGTTATTGCGTGCGCAAGTTCATGCGATACGATGTCGATTCCGCCAGCAAAAAAGTCGATGGTTTGACCCGTCGCGGTCAGTACAAATCCTTCTGGGAGTCCCTCTCCGAACACGACCATACCATTAGGACCACAGGCGCCACAGTAAAATGCATTTACAAAAAAGAGTGAAAAAATATAATTTGGGACGAGCCATAAGTCATCCCTGTTTACCGGATGTACGATCGTCGTAATTGGTCCATTTTTCCCGTCAAGCCCATTTCTCTGAAATCGCTCATACAAATAATCGTATGTCCAACCAGCGCTAACATGTCCATCGACTACTGGGCCGTCAGTCCAGTTATTATCCGAGTCTTGGCCGTAATCAGTGTCAGTAAGACGCTCATTATTGTTCAAAATATTGAGTAGTCGTTTCCAATCGCCTTTGAGATCATACGTGGCAATTGTGGACGGGCGAAGTAAGTCTAGCGAGTGAAATCGCGCTGCCACTGTGTTGACGCTGATTTTCTTTTTGTCTCCTTTTACGCCGAGTCCTTCCCCTACACGACATGTGTTGCACGGCAGGCCATCATTATTTAAACGGATTCCTGGTTGTTCGTGTACGGTGGCGCCATTGTGAGCATCGACAAATTGAATGGAGGGTCCCATCGGAGAGCCAACTTTTAGAAGATAGACTAATTTAAATATTCCATGAGGGTCTTTCAGGATTACGAGTTCTTGCGAGTTATTTTCACGTATTGCCCACTGAGTTCCTGAATCAAAAGTCGAGACAATGGTGTCTAGGGGGATTGATGGAGTGGTTTCAATTTGAATGTCTGAATAAAACTCGCCAAAGATAGAAACTGTGAGCCCTGCTTCAGTTTGTCGAGTAACTTCGGCTCCGTAGACTTTGAGGCCTTGGTGAAACTGCGAGAAACGCTCGTGTTGGCGGGTTGGAATTAGCGTATCCGCAACGATTTTGTTGAGCCGGAGTTGATTGGTCCGAACGAGATGGTCAACGAGTCGATCTGTTGATCGGAGTTCACTTTGCTTAGTCGCATTTAGAACAATGACTTCTGGTTCGTTGACTGTCTGGGCGGACAGTTCAATAGCAACTAGCGCAAACAAAAAGACTAGACTCTTGAGTGGCATAATGAAACAGCGTACCGTTCGGAAAAGATCATCGGGCGAGTTGATAGGTTCTAGATTATTTCAGAGCTATGTCGAGTGCATGAACCAAAGCGTCCATATCTCTAGCAGTGTTATAGAGGTGCGGAGCTACACGGATCGTATCACTACGTAGTGATACAGATAAGCAAGAGCGCTTCAATTCGACAGCAATGCGAGAAGGATTAGCGTGATGTGGTAGGTGGATGCCAAACAGATGGTCCGATCGCCATGGCTTTTCCTCTATAAAGCATCCGAGCGCTTCAAGTTTGGGGGCAGTTTGCTGTGTGAGTAATTGTGTATGGCTCGTAATTGTGGTCGGGGTCCATTCAAGAATTTGAGTTAATGCTGCTTCGAGCATGGGTAGCAAAACGAAATTAGAACGCTCGCCTACATCAAAGCGAATTGCGCCGTCTCTGTATTCATTTTGATAGTGAACCAAGTTCGAAAAGTTGTTACTCCCCTTTCTCGCGATCCAATTTTCTTCTAGTGGTATGCCGTTGTCGAAAGTTTCTCCGAAGTAGGCTACTCCAACGCCGTATGGGCCAGTAAGCCATTTGTAACCAGCGCAAATAAGAGCGTCGGGGTGAACCATTTCAATATCGAATGGTTTGGCGCCGACGGATTGTGTGCCATCGATAATAAGTCTCGTATCGGTAGACTTGGCTTTTTTACTGATCGTAGTGAGGTCGAAACGGAGGCCATCCGTCCAGTGCAACTCCGGGACAATGACAGCAGCGGTGTCGAAGTTGATTGCGTCGATTAATGCTTCATTCCAGGCGACGGCTCGTGTCCCCTTTGTCTTTGGGGCATTTATCACATGTAAAGTTGCACCGCTCTCATTGCACGCACGCTGCCAGGTGTAGATTGCACTTGGAAACTGTTCTTCGACCATGACTACGTTGTTTGTTGGTTTTAATGGAATATTGTTGGCGGCAATGGCCATTCCGTATGAGACAGAAGGAATGATGGCAACGCGTTCCGGCTTAGTTGCGCCAATGAGGCTTGAAAAGAGATTTCTTATCGACATTGCTGGATCAAAAAAATCCTCAGGTTCAATTTTATGAGGATTGGCAAGTCGTTTGATTGCTTGCTGGCCTGCGGCAGAAACGGACCTAGACAAAGGGGCCATGTAAGCGCAATTGAGGTAGTGGCAGGTGCCATCAAACAAGAACAACGATTTGTAATCCACTTGGGTTTTTTCTCAATCTGACATTCCGGCGATATTTGTCAGCATCGATTCACTCGCCGGTAGAACACTCAGGTCATTTCTTATCTTTGCTAACAAAAGGAGCCCTTGAATCGAGGCTAACAGACCGTCAGCATTTCTATTAATATCTTCGGTACTAAAGTCTCCGGTCTTACGATCGGCTATGAGTAGAGCGCGAAAAGCGCGACGTTGTTGATCGGATAAGCGCTTGAGTTCCTTGACAATGTTTGGTTCGTTGGCTGTTCCAATTTCAGCTGAGAGGTTTCCGAGTATTGAGCCTCGAACATAACCGGATACTTCCCATTCTGCGTAGTGAAATGCAAAAAGTTCCCGTAGGTAATGACGAAGTTCACGGCGGGGAGATGCTGGCGGTTCTTTCAGCCAGGAGCTTAATATTCCCGTTTCGTCCCAACTGCCTGAAAGTACTTCGAGTAAGAGGTGTCGTTTGGAAGGAAAAAAGTGATAAAAACTTCCTTTATTGACATCGGATGCTCCACATAGCTCAGAAACTCCAACGGCCTGGTATCCACGTTCATGAAAGAGTTTTTTCGCAGTTTGAATGATCCGTGGTTTGGCGTCACTTCTTCTTCCCATTGTTAAATGCTATGGATATATAATTAACCGGTCAACTATATATTTGAATCTCAAGCTCTGACAGTGGTAGAAATATTTTTGAGCGAGTGATTGATTTAGAGTTGGTTTGCAGTGGTGCTATGCTGAATGCCAAGAACATTGGAGATCTTTTGAAGTTACGGTCTAAATTGATGGTCGCCATGGTCACGGCGATCTTCGGCAACGCTTGTTCTGGCGGGAATACAGAAGACGCCTATGTCGAACAGGCACGTACCGTCCATCGAAATGCATTGACGATAGACGCTCATATAGAGATTCCAGGCAATTATGCGACGCGAGAGGTTGACCCGATCACTGATAATGACTTTCAAGTTGATTTCCCCAAGCTTCGAGTCGGAGAGATAGACGCCATGTTCTTGGTGGTTGATCCGAGCCGAAACGTTTTGGACAGTAACGATATAGTCAGCATGCAGGCAGCCACGATTAGAGGGTTTGAAGCGATAAATCGGCTTGCCGAAGAAATGCACCCAAGTGAGATCGCAATCGCGCATTCCGCAGACGAGATGGAACGCATAGTTGATTCTGGCAAGCTGGCCGCATCAATTGGAATAGAAAATGGTCAGGTAGTCGGTCAGGAGATTGGTCTTGTTGAGACATATTTTGAACATGGTGGACGTTATATGGCGCTTCCCCATGACAGCCATGTCGAACCTTTTGATATTGGGACTTTTACAGGTGATGAGTTTGATGGGGTAGGCTTGGATCCGTCGGGCCCGGGCATCATTAGCGAGATGAACCGACTGGGAATGGCGGTGGATATTTCTCATTTGTCTCGAACGGCAATGTTGGAAGCCGTGAGATTGTCTCAGGCGCCGGTGATAGCATCAAATTCTGCGATTCGTAAGCTAAGAGACCATTCATGGAACCTTGATGATGACCAGCTCATCGCGTTACGTGATAACGGTGGTGTTGTGCAGGTCGTTGCATTTGGTGCATTGCTTACAGAAGCTGCGGCGCTACGGCGTCGGGAGTACCACAACATTCGTGGTGCTTTCGGTATGATTCCTGGGCAGCAGCCGGAGGAGCTAGGAGCTGAACCATACGAGGATTATATGGGGCGTATGGAGGCGCTTAATGACCGTTATCCCGATGCGACCGTCGCTGATTTTGTGGATCATATCGATTATGCCATTCGCCTGATCGGAATAGATCATGTTGGGATTAGTTCTGATTTTGACGGTGGTGGTGGAGTTTCTGGTTGGGGTGATGCGGGTGAGACACTAAACGTTACGGTCGAGCTAGTAAGACGAGGTTATAGTGAAGCTGAAATAGCAAAACTTTGGGGTGGTAATTTGTTGCGTGTGCTACGCGAGGTTGAGTTGGTTGCAGTTCGGTTGGGAGAGTCTTGAACGAGCGGTGGCTCAACAGATGCGTTTTGTTGGGCTACTGAGTATTGATTGCGTTAGTGCGAATGACAAATAGCAGTGCGTCTACGTTGCCGTCAGCTCTTGATTCCGATTTTATTGAAAAGTTTTTTTCGACGACTGTAAGTCATAAGACAACGATTTTTCTTGATTACGACGGCACGTTAACCCCGATAGTTTCGCGGCCAGAGGTTGCAATACTAGGGGAGTCAACGCGTAAAGCGCTCGCCCGTTTGTCGTCACATTGCCTGGTAACTATCGTTACAGGGCGGGATATTAGTGTCGTAAAAAAATTTGTTCAGCTCGACCAGCTTGCCTATGCGGGTTGTCATGGCCTGGATATTGAGGGCCCGGTGGGAAGTGGACTGCGATACGAAGTCGCTCTTGAATGGTTGCCCCTCTTGGAAGAAGCAGAAATCAACCTGAGGTCCCAATTGAGTGGGATCAAGGGAGTAATTGTTGAGAGGAAACGTTACAGTTTGTCTACGCATTATCGCCTTGTTGAGCCGCATGAGGTGTCTCGCGTAGAGCAGGTCGTGTTAGACGTGCTTATGAGGTACCCGAAACTGAGGCGCGAAGGCGGGAAAATGTTGTACGAACTTCGACCCGATATCGCTTGGCATAAGGGGAGTGCGGTAGCGTGGATGTTGGAGGCAACATCAAATTCGGCTTCTAGAGCTATTTATATTGGAGATGACGAGACTGATGAAAATGCGCTCAAGTGGTTATCAGGAACGGGAATAGGAATTGTCGTAGGGCCAGAGAATAGGCAAACGGAAGCTCACTATCGTGTAAACGACCCGGCTCAAGTGCTTCAACTTCTAGAACGAATTCTTTCTTACTTTGTAGAATCTCGTAGTTCTGATTAGCTCGTAATTTACTCATTAAGGTGACCTCAAGGAGCCATGAACTCGGATAAAACTCAGCAAGACAATTCAGATTTTCAGTCGCAATTACCGTTGCTGAAAGAACGTCTGCTCGCTATGGGGGGCGAGGTCGAAGAACAAGTCCGGGCGGCTATTCGTTCGCTGGTTGACCGGGATATTGTTCTGGCAGAGAAAACCCTTCTTGGAGACGGGTCAATTAATGGCCTCCATATCGAAATTGACAAACTTTGCTTTGATTTAATCGCTAGCAATCTTCCGAGTCAGGAAGACGTCCGTATCGTTATTTCTGGCGTCAAGATAAACAATGATTTGGAGCGGATTGGAGATGTAGCTGTCAAGATTTCAGAATCGACACTTCGCTATCTTCAGCATCCTCCAGTGAAACCATTGATCGATATTCCACGGATGGCTGATTTGTCTCAGTCAATGTTGCGTGATTCGTTGAATTCTTATGTTCGGCATAGTACGTCCCTGGGAACAGAAGTCGTCGCCCGCGATGCGTTAGTCGATGATCTTCAGGTAAATGTTCGTCGTGACCTAGTCGGCGCTATGCTTGAAAAATCAGAGACCATTGAGGCGGCGCTCGACTTGCTGTTGATCTCACGTTACGTGGGACAAATTTCTGATCATGCCGCTAGTATTGCCGAAGAAGTGATTTTTATGGTCTCTGGTCGTGATATTCGACATCAGCGGAAGGAGAGTTCCACTGTCAACTGATCCGAGAATCAATCGAATTTTGGTGGTTGAGGATGATCAGGATATCGCTGCGTTGATTGCCCATCATTTAGGCACGGCAGGTTATGAGTCAGAGGTTGTGTACACGGGAGACAAAGTTCTTTCGCAGGTCCAGGAAAAGCCGCCCAGTTTGATCATTCTTGATCTGATGTTGCCAGGCCAGAATGGTCTTGATATTTGTCGTGCGATTCGATCCGATGCACGTTCTTCGAATGTGCCGATCATTATCGTTACAGCGAAGACGGAAGAAACAGATCGTATTGTTGGTCTTGAGTTAGGAGCCGATGACTACGTTTCGAAACCATTTAGTCCAAAAGAACTGATATCTCGGGTGGGCGCGGTTTTACGTCGCGCGAATCGAACCAGTGTGAAAAATTTATTACTTGAAATAGGGCCGATTCAAATAGATGTTGAAAGTCATCACGTTACGCTTGACGGTCGTGACGTTCGTTTGACCGCGAAAGAATTTTTGCTGCTGAAGTATTTTGCAGAGCACGAAGGACGAGTGTTGTCGCGAGATATTTTACTATCTGATGTATGGGGGTATAAATACACTGGGGGCACGCGTACTGTTGATGTACATGTACGACACCTTCGCGAAAAGTTACCTGTGCTCAGTCGATCCTTGGTAACAGTTAAGCAATTCGGCTACAAGTTGGTAAGTTCCGAAAACAGCTCACAATGAAGCTCCGCACTCGTCTGTTTTTGGCAGCGTTCGGTGTAGCCGGTCTAACCCTTGTATTGGCAGGGGTTCTGGTGTCCTGGTCATTACAAGAACAGCTATTAGATCGCATAGAGACTGATCTAGTTGCAGAGACTCAATTGGTTGGCGAGCTCGTTGAGCGTCTAGACGGTAACACGCCGATTTCAAGTTTAGATGCAGAGGCCGACACACTTGGGGCCCAGCTTGGTGCGCGTGTGACGTTTATTGCGCCCAGTGGGCAGGTTGTTGGTGATTCAGCCGAGAATGGAGCTGCTCTCTACTTGATGGAGAATCACCGTAGTCGCCCGGAGATAGAAACTGCAGCGAACGAAGGATTTGCCGTTACGAGACGGTATAGCACAACTGTTGAAGCAGATCTTTTTTATGTTGCTCTTCAAGTCAATCACCCAGAAGTGTCCTTTGTACGACTCGCCCTGCCACTGACTGAAGTGGATGAGCAATTAGCTTCCGTCCGAAATGCGACCGTCCTCGGTTTGCTAATTGCTCTTGCGGGCGCCTTTGTACTCGCTTGGGTTTCGTCGATTGCGATGACGAGAAGGGTGCAATCAATTGCGGCTGTCGCCCGTCGGTATGCTGATGGTGATTTGACGCCAGAAATTGGTGATTATGGAAACGATGAAATCGGCATAGTTGCACGCGCACTTGGAGTCTCCGTACAGGAACTCGGCCGGAGACTGTCAGAGATTTCTCGTAATAAACGCCTGACAGAGGCCATTCTGTCGAGCATGGTTGAAGGGGTACTCGTTGTTGACGCCCGCGGCCGAATCCAAATGACGAATTCGGCTGTAAGGCAGCTTCTTCAAATAGATACCACTCCTATAGGCCGTCATTATGTTGAACTGGTACGACACCCTGACATTGCTAAGCAGGTTGGTTTAGCGTTGGAAGATGGCGGGTCTAGCTTTAGTGAAATTACATTGAGTACAGATCCAACAAAGGAGTGCTTGGCGAGTGTAACGCCTTTTGTCGGACAGGATGAGACGGGCATAGTGCTTGTTCTCCATGAAGTTACTGAATACCGTCGGGCGGAACAAATTCGACAAGACTTCGTTGCTAACGTGTCTCATGAATTACGTACACCACTTACGGCAATTCGAGCTTCTGTAGAGGCACTTTCTGGCGAAGGAGATGTGTCGGTTCAACAGCAACAATTTCTGAGAATCATATCAAGACACTCGAGGCGGATGGAACGGTTAGTGGCTGACTTACTTCGTTTAGCTAGATTGGATGCAGGGAAGGAAGAGCTCAATTGTGTTTTATGTGATACGCGGGCGTTGTTTTGTGACGTTTGTTCTGACATTGATCCAATACTTCAGAGTAAGGCTCAGAGTATTGAAGTGAATATTGATGAGCATGCAAAGGCGTTTCTGGCGGATCCAGTCAAGATTCATGATGCTCTAAGAAATTTGCTTGAGAATGCATCTCACTATGCCCCAAAGGAATCTGTTGTAGAGCTGAGTGCGATTGTTGATGACAGCGCCAAGAATATATTGCTGGGTGTGCATGATCGAGGGCCGGGTATTCCGGATACAGACCTACCACGTATCTTCGAGAGGTTTTACAGAGTTGAGCAATCAAGGGCGAGAAATCCTGGTGGAACTGGTCTTGGGCTTGCCATTGTTAAGCATCTGATTGGTCTTCACGGTGGAAGGATTGAAGCTTTTAATCGTTCCGGTGGGGGCACAGTGTTTACAGTTGTTCTTCCTAGAAGGATAGAGGCATCGACTGATTCCATTGATGAAATGAACCAACAGGCTGGACTTATGGCTTAGGGTTGTTGTGACAGGCTAGATATTGATGTAAGGCCCTGAAGGCTTGACCTCTATGGCTGACTTGAGCTTTTTGTTTCGGTGTTAATTCCGCTAGCGTACGATTGAATGGCGGGTAGAAGAAGATCGGGTCGTAACCGAAACCTTCGGTGCCAGCAGGCTGCTCGGCAATGTGTCCTTCAATTATCCCTTGGGATTCGAAGACAATTTCTTGATCTTGAGCAAGAGCGACCGCGCAGACGAAACGAGCAGTACTTGTTTTTGCACCTCGCTTGTGAAGCTGAGTATAGATATTTCTAAATTTTTCTTGGTACGTTGCTCCTGGGTAGCGCGCTGAATAAATTCCTGGTGCGCCACCAAGTTCGTCAATTTGCAGTCCAGAATCTTCAGCGACAGTGAGTTGTGAGATGTTCGATGAATAGTAAAGCGCTTTTAATCGTGCATTCTCTGCAAACGTTTTTCCAGTTTCCTCTGGCGCACTGACCTTTACGTACTTCTCGATTGATTCAATAGTGTAAGGGAGACTGAAAAAAATATTAGAGATTTCATTAATCTTGTGGGTATTCGTAGTCGCAACAATGATCTTCATACTTACTTCAGAATGATTCCAACAATGTCTTGTTGCATCTCAATTAATTTCTGAATGGCAGTATTGGCGAGATCGAGTAGGTCACTAAGTGCTTTCGAATCGAAAGGCGCGCCTTCAGCCGTTCCTTGAATTTCTATAAATCTACCGTCACCAGTCTTGACAATATTCATATCTACCTCTGCTTTCGAATCTTCTTCATAAGCAAGGTCTGTTAGTGGAACGCTGTCGACGATACCTACGCTAATAGCTGCGACGTAATCTTCTATCGGTACTCGAGCAATTAAACCTTCTTTATGTAGTTTTGCTAACGCTAGTGTCATGGCAACAAAGCCACCAGTTATGGAGGCGGTTCGAGTACCACCATCAGCCTGAATTACGTCGCAATCGATCCAAATAGTGCGTTCGCCAAGTTCCTCAAGGCGAGTTACTGCACGCAAAGAGCGACCTATAAGCCTTTGAATTTCCTGAGTTCTTCCAGTGATTTTACCTTTTGATGATTCTCTTGCTGATCGAGTGGATGTGGAACGAGGAAGCATGCCGTACTCAGCGGTTACCCAACCCTTTCCTGAGCCACGGAGGAAAGGAGGAACTCTGTCCTCAATACTCGCAGCACAAATGATTCGAGTTTGTCCTGATTCCATAAGAACAGAACCTTCAGCATGGGTTAGGTAGTGCGGTGTGATTCGTGTTCTTCTAAGTTCTGAGGGATTGCGCTCGTCAAAGCGTATTGTGTTGTTTGTCATGAGTTCGTTGATGGCGTTTCGAAATCTTGGTTTGTATCTTGTTCGATGCTTTCTTGAATATCTTCGTTATTCTCAAAACTATCGATACTGTTAGGGTCAAGGACCCACTGCATGTTTGGTTCCAGTGGTTGCCGAAGATCGATATGGCCCGCGAGCGTATCAACTTCTGAACCGTTAATCATGATTTGTACGGCATCGATTTCTGGTACGTTAATGGCAAGTGCGTTTACAAGGGAATAGACGGTAAAAAGTTCGTCGAGAGATCCACCTGAATGCTCATTAGTTGCTTCTGGACTTAGGTCTACGAAAGCATTGCCGTTTTCTGTTAGATAGAGCGAACGTAGGGTCGTACCTTCCGGAAAGGGCGATACGAGTGGCTCTGGTGCTGTTCCGAGTTGGTATTCAATAACGGTTCTTGCTCTAATCAAGGGTTCGCTTCCATAGGCAATGTCACGGGAATGTTCGACAAGCCCGAGCCCATTTTCTGCAACGTAAAACAGTGTTATTTCAAAAGGGTCATTTCCGCCAAGCCTATTGGAGGCGGTACTGCTGCTTGAATCTAGGTCGTCTTGATTTTGCCATTGCTGGATTATAGTAAGCGCGACTACCGTTATGGTGATGCCCACGACAAAGACAACGCCTAATGCGATGAAGTAAGGATTACGGCGTTTAAACTGAGGAGATGGTGAGTTTAGTATGGTCACTATTGTGGATTTGTGGTGGTCACGTCGGAGAGCGCATCTATCGTCTTAAGACTTCCGATTCTATCCTGAAATTTCACAACGCTTTCGACGAGCGCTGCAACAATAGATGCTTGAAAGGATTCAGCGAGAAATTCCTGCTCTTGATCTGGATTTGAAATAAATCCCATTTCAATTAGGACGGCCGGCATATTGGCGCCGACTAGGACTCGAAACGGTGCTTCTTGAATCGCACGTGAGCTCATGGGGACGCGGCGACGAAGCTCTTGTTCAACGACCCGAGCAAAAAGTTCGGACTGGTCAAGATATCGCGCTTGTGCCATTTCCCACTGAATCATGTCGATGTCACGAGTTCCCCCGCCAGACACCGGCAGAAATGGTCGTTCGCGGGTCGCGATTTCCTGGGCTTCTGGACCATATTCATCAATACTCAGATAAAAAACTTCGGCCCCTGCCGGTTCAGGACTAACCGAAGAGTTAACATGAAGACTGATGAAGAGGTCTGCATTGTTGTTATTTGCAATTGCGGCGCGGCGGTCCAGTTCAACAACAATGTCACTTGTACGGGTTTGAATACCTCGTACACCAAGCCGTCGTTCAAGCGTGTCTGTGAGAAGACGCGCTACGTTCAGTGTTACGTCTTTTTCAAGAGTACCATTGGCTCCTCTGGCTCCTTCATCTAAACCTCCATGACCTGGATCAATCACAATAGTTCGAATGGCTTGGTAATTTTCGAATAATGGAAGGTTGTCACTGAAGGTCGAGGAAGAAGAACTAGTCTCCGGTGATTCTAATGAACTTGAATCATCAACAATTCTTGATGGTGTAGCTAGAAATTCGATTACCAATTGAGACGAATCGTTTGTTATGGAATGCCTCGTTACGCTGTACGAAGCGTAAGACGGGCCGTTTTCGATAAACAGTCCTGGTGGTGACTGATTGACGGTGATGCCTGTAATTATTTCTCCGCTTACTTGCGGATGCCGCGCTAATTCGATGGCAGTGGAGTCAAATTCAATGAACAGCCGCCCAGGTTCTTCAGTAATAGAGTGGGTTACTTCAGGGCTAATGTCGAGACTGAGTTGTGCTGATTGCCCGCGGTGACGGTATCGACCAGAAATTGTTGGCACGCTGACGTTACCTACGAGCAAGAGACGGGCCGTTGGCCTCAGTTCCAAGCGTTCATGGTAGATATGTGCTAGGGCATCTGAGAGAAAAGTCAGAGGAACAAACCAAGCTCCTTCATAGATAGTAGGGGGATTGGGGAGTGCCACAAGTTGTCCATTTACCGATACGAAAGGCTGGTCGGCCGTCAGAGTTACAGTCTGTGAGTTAGCAGTTACTGTCCGAGTGCGCGCTCCGATATTCTGGTCGAGTTCTAGTTCAAAATGTTCAGCGAGCGCTTCTAGAGAAAGCATTTCGCCGCCGTTCACATCAAAGATTTGCAGTGTTTGCCGTCCGCTGTCGCGTAAAACACTTAGAGGTTGTGCGTGGATTTCACCGCATAGCAGCGGGATAGGGATGCAAAAAGTGACGATGTGTAGGATGATACGGAGAGCGCGGGTCATATCTTGCGCCACGTCAGAACGGTTAGCGTAGGTTCATCATAGCACCAACAACGATAAAACGGTGTCTGCCGCCTATCACAGGGATACGTTTCCTCGCATACTATTTCCGCATAAATATGTTGTAGTTTCTGCAAGCTTATGTTGATTACGGGTGTGTGTCTTTGAGTGAAGCTAAAGCCCTTTCTTATCCGTTGCTACCTGAACTTGTGTCGTTGCTCGATCCACTATGGAAGTTTCTTGCGGTCGCTGATGCTCCTGTTCGGTCGGACGTTATTTTTGTTTTTGGTAGTCAAGACTTTCGGGTGCCTAAGCATGCCGCGTCATTGTATCGATGTGGATACGCGCCAACTGTGTTAGTCACAGGAAGTTTTGGACGGATGACCCGCGATATTTTTGAAAAGCCTGAGGCGCTGGTGTTTAAGGATGTGTTGGTTCGTTCTGGTGTTCCGTTAAAGTCAATTGTGGTGGAGTCTACAGCGAAAAATACTTTAGAGAATGTTACGCGGGGACTCTCTTTATTGCGACAGAACAAGGTTCTGTGCCAGTCAGTGTTACTTGTAGCTAAGCCATTTGTCATGCGTCGGTGTGCAGCGACGTTTGGTCTTCACGCTCCTACTGTAAGTGTGTCTTGTTGTCCGTACTCGGAAGACTTGGCTACTTCGATAGATCGGGCTCCTATTGACTTTTCCAGACGTCTTGTTGCAGAACTTGATCGGATTGATCGTTATGCAAGAAACGGTGATATTGAACGGCAACAGATATCCAAGGAGTTACGGATAGTTGCGAAGAAGGTTCTTCATCACGTCGACTCAATCTAGTGAAACCGCACACGACTACGAACCAACCAAGTCGCATAGCATCCGGTTGCTGCTCCGAGAACACCGATGAACTGTGGGGTTAGCCCAAATATTCGACTGCCTTGTGAAATAAAGTGAACGACTATATACAGTCCAACGCCAGTGATTATGCTGGCATAGGCTTCGGTCGTACCGAGTCGTTGAGTGTAAAGTCCAATGAGTATTGGAATGGATAAACTAACTACCAATAGTGAGTAAAAAATACTAAGCATGCTGATCATGGAGACGGATAGAACAGCAAGTCCGGTTCCTAAGACACCACCGAGGACTGCTGCTTTTCTCGCGAATGCGAGTATTTCTCGATCAGAGGCATTGGGATTTATAAATCTACCGTAGAGGTCTTTCGCTAAAGAAGTGGAGAACATGAAGAGGATGGCATCGGACGAACTGACCTCTGCTGAAAAAAGCGCTGCCAGTCCAAGTGCGCCGACTATTGGTGGGACAGTCTCGATAAGTAGGTTCGGTAGTGCGAGTTCAGGGTTGAGCAGAGACGGATAAGTGGCTCGTGCAATCACTCCAAACAACATTGGAACCGCCGCAAATACAAGTAGCACTAGCCCGTTTAGCGCGACACCTAACCGAACGGCACGGTCGTCACGAGCGCCGTAAACCTTTTGGATAAGACCTGGTGAAATGATGAATGCTAGGCCTGGAGAGATAAGGTAGAACCACCCGGAGTTTCCTCCTTGTAGAGGGTTCCAAAATTCATCGATGTGCTGGGTCGCTTCATAGATTTGTGCGAACCCTCCCGTTGAGTTCAGCGCAAGAGGCAGCGCAATGACAAAGCCAAGCAGTAATATGACAAGTTGGATCAAATTGATCCAGGCCGATGCGAATAGTCCTCCTACCGAAAAGTAGCCAATGACAACAAACCCGCCGATGATAGATCCAGCCCATCGCTCAAGGCCTGTAATAACGTTCAACACAAACCCAATCCCAATAAGTTGCACCGCAAGCAGTGAAATTGTTCCAACCGACATAAGAACGGTAATAGTGCCGCGAACACCTTTTCCGAAGCGGAAATCAAGATAATCACCAAGCGTTTGAAAGTGATGACTATTTGCAAGTTGTCTCATGCGTGGGCCTATCCAGAAGGCCAGTACTATTGAGCCCAGAGCCGCCGAGCCGACCCACCACCAAGCGCTCAGACCGTCTGAGTAGCCGAGACCAGCGGCAGCGACTGTCGATCCAGCACCGATATTGGCTGCCAGCATCGTGGAAAATATGAGAGTCGGACCGAGTTTTCGCCCAGCAACAAAAAAATCACTTGTGCCCCTTACGCGACGGCCCAACCAGAGTCCGATACCTATCAGCAAAAATGAATAAATGAGAAGTACGACAAGATAAAAAATAGACATCAGGATTCTTTAGTTCGTCAGAATTGTGTCGTAACTTATAGCTTGAGGCACGCTAGTTCAATTTGAGGGAGGTTATGAATGGATTGGCTTGGAAACCCAGAAATATGGATTGCCTTGGGGACACTAACAACGCTCGAAATAGTTCTTGGCATCGACAATATTGTTTTTATCTCGATCTTAGCTGGAAAACTGCCTTCAGAGCAGCAGGCAGTGGCTCGTCGAATTGGATTGGTTGCGGCGATGGTGGCGCGTATTGGGCTGTTGTTTTCGCTGGCATGGATTATTCGATTGACCGAGCCATTATTTATTGTCTTTGGTCATAGTGTGTCCGGTCGAGATTTGACGTTGTTGTTGGGCGGTTTGTTTTTGATTGCAAAAGCTACATACGAAATTCATGACAAACTCGAGGGGGAAGAGGGTCATGCGTCTTCGAAGGTCGTAGCCTCATTTTGGGCTGTAATTACACAAATTATTGTACTTGACGTGGTGTTTTCTCTCGACTCAGTAATAACGGCAGTTGGCATGGTTGATGATGTCAACGTAATGGTTGCTGCTGTAGTTATTGCCGTGATAGTGATGATGTTTTCAGTAGAAATGGTGAGTCGTTTCGTTAACGAACGACCAACAGTCAAGATTTTGGCACTCAGTTTTCTATTGCTGGTTGGAGTTGCGTTGATGGCAGAGGGCATGCATCAGGAAATTCCGAAGGGTTACCTATATTTTGCGATGGGATTTTCTGTTTTCGTCGAATACCTCAACCAGCGCACTGGTAGTAATTACCGTCCAGTTTCGCTCAGAACGGCCTATGTAACGAAAGACGCCGATAGCGTTAATTAATTGGGTTGAGAGCGGCGAATGGCTGCTGCCCGGCCAGCCATAAGTGCTGCTTCGTTGACACGTCCAGTTTGCGATAGCAGTAGTGAATAGTTTTCGAGGACGTGTGCGATACGGGGATGGTTAGGAGACCAGCGGGATTCCGCGACGCTAAGGGCTCTTTTGTAAAGTGGCTCCGCTTCTTCGTAGCGTTCGAGCGTGCGGTAGTATCCAGCAAGAATATTCAGCGTAACGGCAACCCTAAAGTCATCAGAGCCGTGTCGTTCAGCGTCTTTTACGGCGGCTGTCAAAAAGTGTTCTGCTTTCGCTACCTCACCATTTGCGAAAGCCTCCAAACCTGCAGCGCTATAGGTTCGCCAAAGTGGCAATTTCTCGCATGCAGTGAAAAGGGTGGTGCTGGCACATGCAAGTGTGACAAATACTTTTCGAAAGATAAGCTTCTTTTGAGCCGTGTTCATGTGTTCCTTAGACTTAGCGAGCTTACGGAGGTGGATTAAGGACAAGTCGAGCACATTGCCCAATTTGAACCATTAATGGGCGATTCGTCATGATTTGGAGTGATGTAACACTAGTTCGCTAATGGTTGTTTATCTACTATTACTGAGTAGGTTGCCCTGGATTGATTTTTTCGACAAGTACAATTCTTCACAATCCAAACTATTACCATGGAAAGACTTTTTTTCTCGAGTTAAAGTTGTTCACGAATCAATAGCGCTGGAACAAACTTAATTTTGTCTGTACCAACAACAACGGGCTATAGATTTTTTCGGTTTCTAGTGATTTCAGTCACTTTTTGTGTGGCCACTAGGCCGTCTCTTGAGGCGCAAAATCAGACAGGTGTGACGGATGCTGCGCCTGCCTCTGTCGTCCAGAAAGTTCTTACGGCAGAGCGCGTCGGTCAGGTCCCGGTTCTTGACGGGGATGTCCTTAATGATGTTGCGTGGTCAGATGCCATGCCTGTGTCAGGATTCTTGCAAAGTACCCCGAATGAGGGTGAACCAGCCACCGAACGAACCGAAGTAAGGGTCATTTTTACGGAGTACACCGTTTATTTTGGTGTCGTCTGTTATGACCGAGATCCCGAGTCAATCATTGTAAGTGATAGTCGACGAGATTCATCGATGAATGATGCTGATAGCTTTCAGATGGTCCTCGATACGTTTAATGATCAGCAAAATGGGTTTGTTTTTGGTACCACGCCCGCTGGTCAGGAATATGACGGACAGGTGGTGAATGAGGGAGAAGGACGAGGTGGATTCCGCACGGGGGGGAGAGGTGGATTTTCCCGAGGTAGTGGTGGTGGGTTCAATCTTAATTGGGACGGTGCATGGCAGGTCCGAACCACGGTTTCTGATATTGGTTGGAGTATTGAGTTTGCGATTCCCTTTAGAACGATTCGTTATAGCGACCAAGTAGACCAAGAATGGGGTGTCAACTTTCAGCGCACAATACGGCGAAGAAATGAGACGGTATTTTGGGCGCCACTGCCGAGGCAGTACAACCTTTATCGCGTATCTATGGCTGGCCTGTTAAAGGGTGTGGAGGCACCGATCGGCTTGTCTCGGAATCTGCAGTTCACACCCTACGTGATCGGAGAACTTGTGAAGCGAGATGCCGATACGCGGAATACAACGCTTACGGTCGGCGACTGGGGAGGCGACGTAAAGTACAGCGTTACGTCTGGGCTAACGCTCGATGCTACCTACAACACGGATTTCGCTCAGGTAGAAGTAGATGATCAGCAGATCAATCTCGATCGGTTCAATCTACTGTTTCCTGAGAAGCGACCATTTTTCCTTGAGAATGCTGGACTTTTTACAGTCAATAATGCTGGACCTGCGAGCGGGCGAAACTTGGGGCAGACTGAGCTATTTTTTAGTCGCCGCATTGGTATTAGTGATTCTGGAACCCAAATCCCAATCTTGGCCGGCGCTCGTATGTCAGGAAAAATGACGAACAACACGACGGTCGGCTTACTTAATATGCAGACTGAAGCGGTCGACGGCCTTGCGACCGCAAATAATTTCACCGTCGCTCGGATGCGTCGGGAGTTACCAAATCGATCGAATTTCGGTGGGATTTTTGTTAACAGGCAGGGTACAGGCGGTTTGGTACGACCCGATGATTACAATAGAAGCTACGCGGTTGATGGAAGATGGGGAATTGGTCAGAATGGCACGGTTCAGGGCTTTGTCGGGCGAACTCAGACGCCCGGTCGTACCGGACGGGATCATGCGTTAAATTTTTCTGGGCAATACGACTCAGAGATGTGGCGCGTTATTAGTGGTTACCAGGAAAACGGTGAAGACTTTAACCCGGAGGTTGGTTTTCTTCGGCGGCGAAATGGATTTCGAAAATTCGATTTCGGACTTAATAATACGTCCCGCCCGAACGGATTTTTGGGATTCCAAGAGTTGCGGCCGCATATGAGCTTTACGCGGTTTTGGAACTTCGATGGTGTGATGGAAACCACTTATTTGCATAATCATTTTGACGGTGAGTTCACAGATAGTTCCTCCGGTGGGGTTTCGTACGATGTTCGCCAAGAGCGGGTATTTGAAGCATTTAACATTTCAGGGATTCAGGTGTTACCGGGGCGGTACGATTTTAATGAAACGCAATGGTCGTTTCGTTATAACCGCTCGGCACCGGTAAGCTACAGCTTTAGTGTGGCGCACGGAGGTTTTTTTGGTGGGAAGCTCATTACCGTGCGGCCTTCGATTCGTGCACGTTATAGTGAGACATTCAATATGTCACTAAGTTATAGTCGGAACGATATCGACCTTCCACTTGGCAGTACTATTACGAACTTGACGAGCATCAGGGCGGCTTACAATATTTCTCCTCGAGTGTTTTTACAATCATTGGTTCAACACAATGACAGCGCGGACTTGTGGTCCGTCAATTTTCGTTTCGGCTGGTTGCAGGATGCCAACACGGGTCTATTTTTGGTCTACAACGAGACAGAAGGCATTGGCGACATCATTCCAAATGGTGCGGGACGTAGCTTGATTCTAAAATATAGCTACCTTTTCGATATTCTTGAGTAACCGTAGTTAATAAATATTTTTTCGTGCAGAGACGGACGATTGGGTGGGGCGGGGTTTTGTTCATTGGTTGGACGTGTGCTCTTTCTGCGCAGTCGACGGCTGAACCTACCGTTAGCGGCACACAGGTTCTGTATCGACTCAATGCTATGCAGGTTGACGGTCCACCGGATATGGATGGCTTAGTACTTGAGGATCCCATTTGGGAAAACGCGATACCAACCACAGGTTTTGTTCAGAGCATGCCTAATGAGGGTGAACCTGCGAGTGAAAAAACGGAAGTGCGGGTGGTTTTCACCGAAGATACGATCTACTTCGGTGTTATTTGTTACGACACTGACCCATCTTCCATTATTGTTCGTGATAGTCGGCGGGATTCATCTATGAACGAAGCTGACAGTTTTCAATTAGTAATCGACACATTCTCAGACCAACAGAACGGGTTTGTTTTTGGGACGACTCCCGCCGGTCAGGAATATGACGGACAAGTAATTAATGAGGGCGGAAGTCGAGGCGGAGGTTCTCGTCGCGCTGGCCGCGGAGGCTTTTCACGAGGTACAGCTGGTGGTTTCAATGTGAACTGGGATGGTGCCTGGCAAGTGCGCGCAGCTATTTCCGAGATCGGCTGGAGTGCCGAGTTTGCAATCCCGTTTCGAACGATTCGCTATCCGGCTCGCGCAGAGCAGGTATGGGGTTTGAATTTTCAAAGAAACATCCGCCGGAAAAACGAAACCGCATACTGGGCGCCTATCCCGCGGCAATACAATTTGTATCGAGTCTCTATGGCCGGCGACCTCATGGGCGTGGAAACCCCGATTGGAATGGCCAGTAACCTGCAGATTACTCCCTATGTTATCGGGGAGGCAGTAACGCGTGATGCTGAAGCTACTCGTGGACCAGTTATGTTGGGTGATTTTGGCGCCGACCTGAAGTACAGCGTAACATCTGGTCTTACTCTGGACGGTACCTACAATACCGATTTTGCACAGGTCGAAGTCGATGACCAGCAGTTGAACCTGGACCGTTTCAACTTGTTTTTTCCTGAGAAAAGGCCGTTTTTCCTTGAAAACGCTGGTGTGTTTACGGTGAACAATGCTGGCGCGGCCGGCCGCGATCTCGGGCAGACCGAACTCTTCTTTAGTCGTCGTATTGGGATTAGCGATACTGGTGCGCAAATCCCTATTCGTGCCGGCGCTCGACTGTCTGGGAAA
>MDTE01148210.1_pt1 | contig 58962 bp, 33 predicted proteins | sample 811231 | NCBI WGS metagenome assembly MDTE01 (sample SAMN05326651, study PRJNA326480) | marine metagenome | isolation source: seawater | place: Indian Ocean: Red Sea | collected 2010
AGTAGTACCGAGGCTACGGGCGACGTCCGTCGATCACGTTTTGCGATAGACGAGCGCCACGTTATTCGCCGGCATCTCCACCGGCGAGCGCGCGTCCGCCGTCAGACCCACCCGCGTCGCCTCCGCGTCCACGCGCTCGACGTCCACCAACCCAAAATTCACCGGATCTCTCTCCCGCAACTCCCTATCGAACCTTTCGTCGCCCTCGCTCGCGTATTTCCCGCCTCGCGTGAACGGCCCGTAGCAAAAGACGAACCCGTCGTCTCTCAACGCCCACCGCGCGCCGTCGAACATTCCGACCAACGCGCGTTCAGAGCTTATGTGAATGACGTTAATCACCACCAACGCATCGATGGAATTCTTCGCCACGCGTTCACGCATCGAACACGCGTCGAGAACGACGGGATCGCGCACGACGTCCCTGTCCCGACAATTGTCCCGCGCGGCGTCGAAACACCCGTCAAAGACATCCGTCGGCGCGTACGACCGCAGAGACCCCTCACACGCCCGTGCGATGGCCTCCGCGTGCACACCCGCGCCGGCACCTAATTCCAAGACGTCGAGCGCGCGCGCGTTCGCGCGAGGATGCGCGGCGACGATGGATTCGAACGCGCGCGCGATGGGTTCTCGATTTCGCATCGACGCTTTCGTCGCGCGCTGTACGTTGAATCGAACCTCGAAATCCGTCATGACGCGCGCGAGTCGATGGACACCACTCGTGCGGACGCGTCGCGCGCGCGTGACTCGCCGACGCGCGGCGATGGAGACCGCGAGCGCGGCCGCCGCCGAATTCGTCAAAAAGTGACGCGCGCGCATGCGAAACCTTCGCGTCGAGCGTCGACGCGCGACGCTCGAGAGGCGTCGCGAGGACGACGGCGATGAATCGCATCGCGTCGTCGGCGGCGCGTTCGACGGCGAACGCGACGCGTTTCACGCGCTGACGGCGGTGAAGAGGCGCGACGGCGACGGCGAAGACATCTTCGTGACGACGCACGACGTCGCCACGGGCGCCGCGCGCGTCGATCGCGGGCGCGCGCCGGTGGAGGAGAGGTCCGGGGGTGATGTCGCGTGCGCGGGGGCGGCGTGTTGTTACGAGCCCGCGCAGTTCGCGGCGGCGTTGGTGTCGGGGGAATTCGTCGCCGCGGCGACGGGACGGGACGGCGACGACGGCGCGCGAGACGACGACGACGCGTGCGATGTCGTGGGTGAGATTCCGCAGGGAGTCGTCGCGTTCGCGTGGTGTCCCGATGGGGAGGTGTGCGCGGCGTTGACTCGAGACGCGCGCGTGTTGGTGATGACGAAGGATTTTTACCCGCTCTTCGAGTCGCGCGACGACGACGACGACGACGAGACGACGACGTTGGTGAATGGAAGCATCTCGTGGCGCGGTGATGGACGGTATTTCGCGTGTAGTTCGACGCACGCGCGCACGAACGAGACGACGATCAAGGTGTGGGAGCGAGAGCGCGTGGTGGTCGAGAGCGCGTGCGAGACGAGGACGGCGACGAGCGGGACGCCGGCGCCGCTCGCGGGCGCGGGAAGGAGAGGGTCGCCGCCGCTCGCGTGGCAACCTCGTGGGGCGCTCATCGCGGCCGCGGGACGAATCGAGGGCGAAGACAGCGATTGCGTGGTGTTTTACGAGCGAAATGGATTGCGAAGAGGCGAGTTTACGCTTCCGCGAGGGGACGTCGGCGCGGAGATTACGAGTCTGGCGTGGAGCGCGGATTCCGCGTGTCTCTCCGTCGCCGTGCGGTACGGCGGGGAAGACGGCGACCGCGCGGTGCAGATTTGGACGCGGTCGAACATGCACTGGTACATGAAACACGAGACGAGATACGACGCGAGCGAGGGCGAGGCGCGCGCCGAGTGGGACGCCGAACGCGGCGACGTCTTGCGAACGTACACGGAAAAGGGCACCGTCGAACGCTTCGATTTGTTTTGGGAGACGACGACGAGCGACCGAGGTACGTGTGCGGTGATCGACGGCGACGTCGTGATGCTCACACCCATGTTTCGAACGCCCATGCCGCCTCCGTTGTGCGCCGCCAAGGCTGTTTTTAGCGCGCCCGTCGTCGCCGCGGCGTTTCAACCGTCGTACGCCGATCGCGGCGAACGCGTCGTCGCGCTGTGCTCGACGGGCTCGATAGAATCGGTCGAGTGCGAACACGGCACCGATTGGGAGCGCATGGCGGATGATTTCGCGGACAGCGAACGCGCGGCGACGTGGTCGCGATGGACCGACAACGAAATTCCGTCGACGCCGAGATTTCGCGTCGACGACGACCGCGGCGCGACGGTGGAATTTTTAGCGTGGATACGAGATACGCACTTAGTGTACGTCGCGCGCGGCACCGACGACGACGACACGTGCGAGATGACCATCGTACCCTTCGACGGCGACGACGACGACGCGTCCGCAAAGACGATTCGCGTCGCGCCCGCCGTCGGCGCGTTGACGAGCGCGAACGGCGCCGTGTTCGCCGTCACGCGTCGCGTGCCGTCCGAAACGTACGTCGTCGACGTCGCCGACACGGCGAGCGCCGGCGGCGAACCGTTCGCCGAGGCTCGTCTCGCCGCGTTGGGCGTCCCGACGGTGAACGACGAAGCGTCGTTTAAAATCGTCGACGCGAGAGGTTTAGACGTCGGCGAACGGTACGTCGACGCGTTCGGCGCCGCCCCGGGCGCGGGCGTGCTCGTGTCTTTAGACGCGCGAGGAACTCTCAGAATCGGATCCGTCGTCGTCGCGTCCGCGGTGACGTCGTTCGCGACGCACGTCTCGAGCGCCGACGGATGCGCGGTGACGACCGCCGACGCGAGCGCCGCCGTCGCCGTCGCGGCGCGCGACCCGACGTCGTGGACGCCGGAAGCGACGCCATCGACGCGTGTCGTGTACGTCACGAAAGACCATCGAATGTTCGTCGCCGAGGTGGACGACGTTCTCGCCGACACGCATCGAAGAGAGTTCAGCGGCGCGCGAACCGGCGCGACGGAGGACGACGCGCACGTGGGCAATTGGCTCATCGAACGCTCCGCCGCGGACGGCGCGCGCATGGGTGAACTCGCGTTCAGCGATCTACACACGCGCATGCGTCGCGCGATGCGTCCAGAGGCTGCGAAATTCGCGGCGGACGCGGGGACGCGACAAGTCGAAGACGGCGCGCGCGTCGTCGCGTGTGCCCCGGGCGCGACGAGCGTCGCGTTACAGATGCCGAGAGGAAACCTGGAGATTGTCTCACCGAAAGCGTTGGTGTTACCCGCCACCGCTTGCGCGCTTCGAGCGAAACGGTACGCGGACGCGTACGCGCTCGCGTCGAAACAACGCGTCGATTTGAATCTCATCGTCGATTACGGGTGGCCAACATTTTTGAGCGACGCCGACGCCTTCGTCGCGGACGTGCGATCCGCAGACGCGGTCATGGAACTCCTGGAGGCGTTGGACGACGGTGATGTCACCGCACCCGGAGCCGCGTACGCCGAACTCGCGCGATTGTACCCGCCGCCGGCGCGGGACGCGAGCGAGAAAGACGCCGCCGCCGCCGCGCCGCCGCCGGATCGAAAAGACAAGGTCCAGACGGTCTGCGCCGCCATTCGACGCGCGATCGAAAAGCGTGGCACGTCCAGTGATCGATGGGAATTGGCCACGCTCACGTCGTACGCGTCTGGTGAAAACCCAGATCTCGGATCCGCGCTTCGTCGCGTCGCCGCCGCGCGTCAAAAAGAGCTCGACGGCGCGTCTTCGGACGCCTCATCGCCGACCTCCGGCGGCGTCGACGCGGCGGCGGCGTTGAAACACTTGTTATTCTTGGTCGGCGGGAAGACGCTTTACTCGGCGGCGCTCGGGACGTACGACTTATCCCTCGCCTATCTTGTCGCGCAACACGCGCAGATGGATCCGGGCGAGTACGTCGCCGAGCTCCAAAACCTTCAAAACATGCGCGAACACGAGCGTCGCGCCGATATCGCGCGACGACTCGGCAAGTACGAGGAAGCCATCGTCGAGTACATGTTGGACGCCGACGTCGATCGCGCCGCCGCGGTCGCCGCCGAGCATAAACTCTTTCCGCGCGCGCTCGCCGAGGCGGCGCGATTACGTCTTCCGGACATTCGTCGCGCGCTTCTCATCAAGCACGCCGAACACTTATCCGAGAGCATGCGCGCGGAGGACGCCGCCGTGGCGAGACTCGCCGCGGGCGATCTCACGGGCGCGTTGGACGAATATCGCGCCGGCGCATCGTGGCAACAGGCGCTCGCGCTCGCGGGACGATTGGGCGCGTCGCCGAACGAGCGCCGCGCCATCGCGGAGGAACTGTGCGAGTCCGTCTCCCTGAGCGATCCCCTCGCCGCCGGACGCATCGCGGCGAGACATTTGCGCGATTACGATCGAGCGGTGGACTTTTTCGCCGCCGCGCGCGCGTGGAGAGAGGCGAGCGAAACCGCGTACGGGCACGACCGCGGGGACTTGATGGAGACGACAATCGCCCCCGCGTGCGCCGTCGCCGCGGAGGAATACTTTGAGTCGTTCAAGGAGGGCAAGGCGAGAGCGGAGAAGTACGCGGCGCGATTGCGAGAGCTTCGCGCGCATCGAGCGCGCGTCGCGGCGGCGGTGAGCCTCGGTGGCGCGGATTGGTCCGAGCTCGGCGGGCGTCCGCGCGCCGGTTTCGGCGTCCCGGTCGGCGACGACGACGCCGCGAGCGAAGCGCCGAGCTTGGCGAGCGATATGAGCGCGTACACGGATCGAACGAGCGCGACGACGGCGGCGAGTGCGACGTCCGCCGCGTCCACGGTGGGAGGCCGCAAGGCGAAGAAGCGCAAGGATAAGAAGAAGAATAATAAACGAAGCGGCCTTCGCGCGGGATCGCCCACCGAGGAACGCGATTTGGCGTTACACGTCGCCGGTCTCGAACCCTCGCGTAAGACGCTCGAAGAGATCGGTGAACTCTTGGAATTGATGACGCTTCTGGGACACGAGGACGACGCGCGGTCGTTACAACGCGTCGTCGGCGACTCCGTCGACGCGCACGCGCTCGCGAAGAAGGACGCCGAGGCGACGCTGAAAGAACTCATCCGCCGCGCCGAGGCGAAGGGCGAACCGACCGCGGAATTCGAACTCACGCGACCGGTCGCGCCCGAGTGGAAATGGTCCCTCTTACGCGCCGCGTGAGAGTCGAAGAGCGACGAGTCGTTTCGCGCGCGTCGATTCGTTTCCATTCGATTCGCGCCGCCGTCGCTCAAAATTTGTAGTAAAAGGGTTAGTTTTGATGATATTTCAAATGTATGCGCGTTGATTACGCGCCGGTAGGTAACGCACCCACAGATGCATCGATGCGCTCTAATCGTTCTCATCGCACCGCGTCCACCACGAGCTTACGCGACTTCAAGTGACTCCACGCCCACCGCTTATAGTACACCGCCTGCACGCACACCAAGCTCAGCGCGAAGATCCACTTCGCCCCCATCAATTTACGATCATCCATCTCCGGTTCCGCCGCCCACGCGAGGAACGTGGTGACATCCTTCGCCATCTGCGTCTCCGTCGCCGGCGTCCCGTCCTCGTACTCCACCCCCCCGTCGACGAGCATCTTCGGCATGGCGATGAACCCGCCCGGAAAGTACGGGTTGTAATACATCCCGTCCGGCACCTCCACCCCCGCCGGCGGTTCTCGGTATCCAAGCAAGAGGGCAAATACGTAATTCAACCCATCGTGTCTCGCCTTGGTGATCAGACTCAAATCCGGCGGATACGCCCCGTTATTCGCGAATCTCGCCGCCTCTTCGTTCGCGTACGGTCCCGGTATCCCGTCGCTCAACTTTCCCGGACGCTCAAACATCTCCCCCGAATCGTCCGGACCATCCATCACCTCCACCTCCTCCGCCAATTCCTTCGCCTCGGCCTCCGTGTACGCGACACCGACCAAGTTTCGGTAACAGATTAAATTCAACGAGTGACACGCCGCGCACACCTGCGCGTACACCTGATGCCCTCTCCGCACGCTCGCGTGATCGTACGCGCGAAACGCCCCATCGTGCGGCCACGCGTACGCGGGCAGCGCCAATCCGTGCTCGGCCTCGTCCGCGACCGCGACGGAGGCGGCGGTGACCCCCGCGAGCGTCCCGGCCAGGGTCTTCCCGCGCGAGGAGGACGCGCTCGCGCGTCGCGCGAGTTGGCGCAGCGTCGCCCCGGTGAACATGACACGGACGCGCGCGGTGACGGGTCAAAGAACGGGTCAACGATCGATCGATCGATCGGTCGACGTCGACCGCGCGTCGCGTCGTGCGGCGCGCGCGCGGTGACGCGCTAACGATCGATCGATCGATCGATCGAACGATCGAAACCAAAGCCATCGATCGCGCGCACGGGAAGGGGGGACTCATTGACGAGTCATGACCCATCAAAAATCACACGTCTCGAGTCACCAGGGTTTGTGTGTGGCGAATGGGATGGGATGGATGTGGGGGCGAGGGTGGTGGTGGGTGGGTGGTGATGTCACGGGTCGTGACTCGTGTGTGTGTTATGACCATTGTATTGATAGTCTATATAATCTTACTGGGAGGTATATGTGTACCGTATGTCCGATATGTGATGGGTGGTAAAACACGCGCGCGCGCACTCCGCGTCCGAGATCGTCGTCGCGTCCGAGAATGAATGCGAGAGGAGAAAAAGTGGTGACGCATGAATCGCGACCGATTCGACCGATGTCGACGGCAGTGTCGAACGACATCGATCGAGAATGACGTCGGCGTCGGCGACGACGTCGACGCACACCCAACCCGTCGTCGTCGGCACGATCGCGTATTATCTCGGGAAGAAATCGGACGAGTATCACTCCCATAAATGGACCGTGTACGTGCGAGGGGCGAACGGGGAGGATCTCTCGCACTGCGTCGCCGCGGTGGAGTTCACCCTGCACCCGTCGTTCGAGGAATCCACGCGAAGGCTCACGAAGGCCCCGTTCGAGGTGACGGAGACGGGATGGGGGGAATTCGATATCGGGGTGAAGATGGAATTCGTCGACGGGGGCGCGGCGACGACGACGACGCCGTTGAAATTGTTCCCGACGCGAGAGGAAATCGCAAAGTACGGACCGCAGACGACGAAAAAACCGTTGATTAAGGAGAGGTACGAAGAGATTGTGTTTCATGAGTGCGATGCGGCGTTTGCGAGGCGGATGAAGGCGCAGGGGGGGAAACGGGCGCCGAAGAGCGAACACGACGACGCGTGGTCGACGTTTACGGATCGACGCGAGTTGGTATCCATCTACGCCGCGAGAGAGGTCACGGCGGAGAGGATCAAGGTTTTGGAACAACAGTTGGAGGTATTGGAGTCGATCGACGCCAACGCGTGAGGATTCACGAGATGATTCGATTCGGTTCCGTTTAGTTCCGTTCCGTTCCGTTTCGTTTCGTTTCGACAACGAACGAACCGACGCGCGTCTCGGCGAGCGACGTCGGGACCGAGTCGATTCGATTCGGTTCGATTCGGTTCGACCGCTCCCGAGGATCCACACTCGATCGATCGATCGACCGCGAACCGCGCGTGCGCCCCGTACCCCTAGATAGACACCGACCCAGCGCACGCGATATACTATACCCCCGCGCGTACGCCGCCCGTCGATTTCGTATCGGCGCCGCGCGCGAATCAAATGAATGACATGAATGAATGATTCTCGTCTCCCCGACGCCATCCCCCGACTCGATCGCCGCGTCCACCCTCCCCCACATGCCCTCCCGCGACGAGTACCTCGACGGCATCGTTCGCGCGCTCGAACGTAACGCGCGAACGACGTCCGCGCGACTCGATCGAGCGTTACGTTCGAGCGCACCGAAAAAACGCCTCGTCGACGTCTTCGCCATCTCCGACGTGCACGCCGACGTGCCGGAGAACGCGCGCGCGGTTCGCGCGTACGTGGATAAAACACTTCTCGGTCGACGTCGTGACGGTGCGGAGAGGGACGAGACGTGTCGCGCGCTCGTCGTCGCGGGGGACGTGGGAACGTCGACGAGACGCGTGGAGACGTGTCTGCGCGAGTACAAACGCGCCTTCGACGTCGTGTGTTATCTTCCGGCGGGGAATCACGAGTTGTGGTGCGGGGCGAAAGTGGGGGATGGGGGTGAAGATGGGGGTGATACCGGGTCGTACCCGAACGATTCCATCGGGAAAATGTGGCGATTGATTGATTTGTGTACGGAATTGGACGTGTCGTGCGCGCCGATTCGAATCGGCGTCGGCGGCGCGGGACGCGAGCGCGGCGTGCTCTTGGTCCCGACGTATGGATGGTACGACGATAATTTCGCGCCGGATGCGTCCATCGCGGGTCAGTATTCATCCGTCGAGGCGAGATTTGATCTCGCGTGCGCGTGGCCGACGTTTATCAATCCACCGGAGGACGCGCGGAATTCGCACTCGCCTCGCATCGGCGATTTCATGCGAGACGTCAACGCGCGCGTCTTCGCCAGGTTTCACGACGCCTCGTCGTCGTCCTCGTCGTCGTCCTCGTCGTCATCGAACGGTTCCGGCACCATCGACGACGACGACATCGTCGTCACGTATTCACACTTTTTACCGAGACCGGAACTCTATCGCGGGTACGCGAACTTATGGAACGTCATGGGCTCGACGACGATCGACGACGACGCCAGACGATGGTCTTCCTCCGCGCACGTCTTCGGACACAGTCATCTCAACGTCGACCGCGTGATTCACGGCGTTCGGTACGTCCAACACGCCCTCGGGTACCCACACGAGCGATGGATCGGGGCGAACGAACCTCAAAAAATAGTCTCCGCGCGCGTCCCCGCGTGACCGATTCGATGTCAACCACTTCGTCCCCTCGACATGAATTCATTCATTCATCTTTTCATTCGTCATTCGGTCGCGCGCGTCGTCGTCGTCGAGGTCGTCGTCGTCCGTCGAGGACGCGCGATGGATGTCCCGATGGATGTCTCGATGGATGTCGCGCGTCGACGACGACCGCGCGCGTCGACGACGACCGCGCGCGTCGGATCGATGACGACGACGATGATGATGATGATGGCGTTCGCGATCGTCCCCGTCTCGGCGAAACTCTCGCGAGGGACGGTGACGCTGAACAGTGAGACGACGGAATCGGTGCTCGGAAAGTTTAGCGTGTCCAAGGCTGGTGGATCGCTCGATCTGAGACTGAGCGCGGCGAAGAATGGGTGGGAACGAGGGTCGCACTCGTTGGAGCTCTTGGTCATGACGGATGGGGAATACTTTCGATGGCGAGATATGAAGAAGAAGGGGTCGCTGTGTCGCGATCGAAACGCGGTGTGCTCGATGAGACGTTCGGTGGCGTTGCCGCATCCTGGGGCGACGCACAAGGCGCCCGGGTACGAGTTTTTCATCGACCCGGAGAGCGGAGATAGTTATCGGTTGGATTTGGCGAGCGGGAACACGACGTGGATGCATCCGCATCAACATCACGGACAGACGGAGGTGATCACGCACAGGGAGACGAGGTTTTCGATGGAGTTGAAGGAGACGGAGAAGATGCAGAGCAGGACCAAGGTGTTCGAGCGAGAGGTGAAGAGTAGTTGGTTCTTCGTGCTGAGCGATTGCGCGTTGGAGTTTTACCCGGCGAAACCGCCGGCGTTACACTTTGATTTGGATCTGCGAAGCGATAGTAAACACTTACCGGAAGACCTGAGAGGCCTTGGGGTCATCTACGGCATCGCGTTGTTGGGAATGGCGGGGACGTTCGCGGCGTTCGTCGTCGAAGGGTACAGACGATACCAAACATCGAAGAGCGTGCACGCGCTCGTGCTCATCGTCATCTTCGCGCACGCGTGTCAGTTGGGGTCGCTCGTGCTCGAGTACATGCACATCACGGTGTTTTCGATGAATGGTAAGGGTTTACGATGGAGATACACGTGGTTCGCCGCGGATTTCGCGTCGGACATGTTGCAAGGCGTGAGCGAATTCGTCGTCGAATTCGTCCTCTTGTTTCTCGTGTGCGGATGGACCACGCTCTCGATGACGTTGGGCGGTTTGGGTGGAAGCATGTTTTCATTGTTGGAGTCCGGTGGCGGCGGCGCGGCGGCGGCGGCGCGCCCACCGATGGGATCGTCCAACGCCGACGGGAGACAGTCCACGGCGGCGCTCGTCACGAGCGTGTTGAAATCCTTCTTCAAAATCAACGCCGACGACCCGACGGTGAAATACAGGGTGAGTCTCATCGCGAGCGCGTTGCGATCTCCCGTGAACATGCTCAAGCGAGGAACGGAGACGACGATCGGCGTCGTCATCTTGGTGTTCTTCGGCTTGGTGCACTTAGCGCTCGAGTTGGCGTCTCGCAAGTACAACGAAGATTTCGAGGCGTTTCACGACCACGATCACTGGCCGGGATACGCGCTCGTTTTCATCCGAATCGCGTTTGCGATGTTGTTCATCGTCGCCGGCGGTTCGACGTACGCGACGGCGAAGAGCCAAGACGCGGGTTTGGCTTCATTTATTAGAAATTTACTCGTCGTCGGTGCGGCGTGGTTGTTGGCGTTCCCGTTCGTCATTTTCACCGCAAGCAGCGTGCCGTTGATTTGGAAAGAGCGTTACGTCGCGGCAAGTTGCGCCTTTTTACAGTGCACCGCGCTCACCGCGCTGGGTACGCTGGTCATCGTGGACGATTCGTTCAAGAAACTCAGTTCCGTCGGTGGCGGCTTAGGCGCGGATCCCGTGCGTTTAGGTAGACACGGTTTCCGCGCCAAAGTCGCGATCGATTAGCGCGATAATATGACAATACTAAAAATCGCAACGCGTGCGTGTCTTAATTACCAACGTGTTTTATTTTGCGCGCGTTCTAGAGGATCGGTACGTCTCGTCGTTCGCCCACTTGGCATAATCTTGAGCCAGCCCGCCGATGAAGACGCTCAGAAGCACGCGAAGCGTCGTGCTCAACACCGCGTCGCCCACGCGCTGCGTCAAGCCTTTCGGTATCTTTGCGAACGCACCGGGTGGATCGACGCCGACGCCTATGTCCGTCCATCCCATGATGCACGCGCCCTCGCTCTGCTTTTCCGTCGCCGCGTCCTCGTCCTCCTCGAATCCCGTGCGCGTCAACGGCGGTCCGTCCACGCTCCCGTCCCCTCGCGACCGCCACCTGAACGCCGTCGTCCCTCGATTGACAAACATTTCGTTCAATCCCAAACTCTCCACGAGCTTCCCCTCCACCCTGGCGTTCACGATTTCGATCAACACGCACGGTCCGCGCATCTCCGCCTCTCGCGTCTCCGGTCTCGCGTCCGGCGCGTTCGGATCCTGCGTCGCCCCCCACTGTCGTCCGTGCCACGTCAAAACTCGCTCATCCTCCCCCAAACACCGCACGCGCACGTTGATCACCGGTTGCACCTCCAGCGAGAAGAATTTCAATCCCGGAATGGTGAGCGTAAACTCTTCGTCGCGCGTCTCGTCCCCCGTGCACGACCCCACCTTGGCCATCGTCGCCCCCATCGGCAGCGGCACGTCCACGTACTGAGACACGGGCAATCGCATGTACGCCGACAGGGACAGATCCTCGTTCGCGCCCTCGTCGACGGCGGCTCGGGCCTCGGCGTGCGCGCGAAGGTTGACCTCGTACGCCGCGCACGCCGCGCCCACCTCGCACGCGGGTCCCGTCGCGCGCGCGTCCGCGTCCGCGGACGTGGACGACGCGTCGGCGGAGGAACACGCGCGCGCGTCGTCGTCGCGCGCGCGCGCGTCGTCGTCGACGGCGGCGTCGGTGGAGGCGCTCGCGCGAGGTCGGGACGCGGGACGTCCCAGAAAATGAGCGCGTCGCGCGGCGGCGACGCGCGCGGGCGAGACGCGGAGACGCGACGCGCGGCTGTCGACGGCGACGTTGGCGCGCATCGCGGCGTCGTCGGGCGGTCGGGCGCGCGCGTCGGGGACTGCGGACCGGGCGGCGGCGGCGACGCGCCGCGAGGCGCGCGAAGACGCGCTCGTACGCTACGGGTACGCGCTACAACGCGATGGACGCTAGATGATGGCTAGAGCGCGCGCTCGAGGCGGTGGCTCGTCTTCCGAGGCGTCGAACGAGGACGCCGCGAGCTGGACGCTAGGATGACGGCGCGAAATCTGATTCGACGGCGACGACGACTTGTCGCGCGTTGGCTAATTTGTCTTCGCCGCTCGTCACCTTGGCCGACGTGATCACGGCGTCGGTGCCGATGGAGCCTAAATATTCCTCCCCTTTGGTGACGTACCCGAAGACGGAGAATTCGCCCTCCTCGAAGGAGAGCCCGCCCAGACCGGCGCTTCGTTTATCGAATAAATAAATGAAGAATTGTTCCTTGTCGCTCTGACCGTCGTTTGATTTCGCCATGGCGACCGATCCGTTGATGCTCAGAGGAATGGTGGGAATGGCCTCACCGCTCTGCACGTCCAACGGCGCGCGATACAACGGATCGAACGCGTCGCTGGCTTTGATTTCCAACGGAATGCTCTCCGCCGCCGCGTCGCTCGAGCCTCCTAAAATCGCCGTCTCGCTTCGTCGCATCGGCGAATCGGTATACACTCCGCGCTTGACGTTATCCACAAAATTCCCGCCCGTGATGGGCGCGTTGTATCCATCCACCGTGATCTCCAGCGTCGCCTCGTCCAACTTTTCACCGTTGAGCAAACCGAATCCGCCTCCGCCCCGGTTTCGCACCGTCACCTCCACCGTCGCCCTCCCCGTCAATTTTGGCAACTCCATGTATTTCCCCGGAATCTGAAACGGCAATCCCGGCGCCTGCGCGATCTGCAACTCGCTCAGTCGGTCCAACGCGCGCGCGATCTGCGCGTCGAACGCGTCGACGTCTCGCGTCCCCGCCGCTCTCGACAGTCGCGTCAACGCGTCGTTCAGTCCCGCGTACGCCTCCTCCGCCCTCGCTCGATCGGTCTCTCTCACCGGCGCGAACACGTCCGAACGCTTCTCTGTCAACACGCGTCGAGTCTCCTCCACGTCCTCGCTCATCGCCGCCCAGGGCTTGCGCTGAGGGATGCGCAGGAGGTACGCCGCCTCCTCGAGACGCTTTTGCGCCGACGCCGTCTCCTCGTTGATCGCCGGCACCGCGCGTCGAAGCGCGGCCCGCGCGGAGCGCGGCAGGCGCGTGTTGGGATTCACGAGCGCGGCGTCCGCGTCGAAAGGGACGGCGGCGACGCAGGCGGCGGCGAGAAGGGCGGCGAGGGACCGCTGGATGGGCCGCGCGCGGTCGACGTCATCGTCGACGCGGCGACGCGCGGCGGACGCGCGCGCGGTGGGACGAGGACGAGACGCGAGAGGGGAGTCGCGGGATGTTCTCGGCGCGGGTCCGCGGAGCGCGGTGACGGGCATGGTGCGCCGCGCGTGGATGATTGTGCGGTCGCGGGCCGAGGCGTCGGGACGCGCGCGAGACGCGGCGGGAAGAGGAGACGCGCGAGGGTCGATTCGGTCGGTCGTGCGGTGGGGTATCGGTACATTGTATTCGGTTTAACCACCGCTGTGTTCGTCGTGTCGTCGGCGCGTCGAACGGGTGAGGTCACGATACGTACTTGCGAACCATCGCGAGCGCTTTGGCGTAATCGACGACGCCGAAATTCTTCTTTCGTCTATCCTCGGGTGACGCGCGCGCGTCGTCGTCGTCGTCGTCGTCGGCCGGAGATTTGGGCATGAGCACGTCCAGCGTCGCTCGCCATCCGGGTTCGGTGGGACGGTGATCGATCTCGCGACAGATCCAGGGACAGTAGGGCATGTGTTCGTCGACGCAATCGAAGAGAACGGCGTGCGCGGGGGCGCGAAGCCTGGCGTTGTCGTCGACGGCGACGCGTTTGCGTTTCTTGGACGACGCCGCGGCGAGTTTTTTCGTCGCCGCGGCGACGACGACGGCCGCGAACGTCGATCCGGGGCTGTCGTGCACGTCGTGCGCGTCGTCGCTCGCCGTCGCCGTCACCGGTCGCGGACTTCCGAATAACGGCGTCGACGCCGACGTCGCGCCGAAAGGCGTCGCGTTCTTTTCCGTCTCCGTCGCGCCACCGCCGGCGATGCTCATCGTCAGTTTCGATAGCACGCTCGCTCCCGCGACGGCGGCGACCCATCGCGCGCTCGCGCGCTCGTGTGCGGCTTTGTGCGCGTCGTCCGCCGTTCGTCCGTCTCGCCGCGTCGGCGCGAACGGCACCCCGGACGAGACGCCGCTCAAACCGTACGATCCACCCAATGCCCCTCGAAGCGCCGCACCGGTGGTTTTCGCCCTTTTCGACGTCCTCTGCGCCGAAGGTACGTGTTGCTTTCTCGCCGCGAGCACCGACGTAAACGTCCACTCGGGCGACCGCGCGCCGCACAACGCGCATCCGTACGCCCGCTTCTCGCTCTCCACGCCCTCGACCAAGGGAACGGGAAACCATCCGAACAAGGCCATCTCCGTCGCGAAATCTACCGCGCTTCGACGCTCGAGCGGGGTCAAATCATCCTCTCGCTCGCCCAGGCTCGTCTCCGCCTCCTCGGCGTGCGTCCTCGCGTCTCTCACCAACCGCGCCACCCGTTCGCGTTCGCTCGTCTCCATCCCACATTTCCGCCTCGCATTCGCACCCGTCTTTTCACACCACGTCATCGCGCACATCGGCACTTTCCCACCCCCCCGCGCGATGGCGGCGACGCGCGCCGCGAAATCCGTCCTCGTCGTCGGCGGCTCGTTCGCCGGAAACATTCTCGCGCTCGTCGAACACGCCGTCTCTCGCCACGCGCACCCGCGCTCGTGCGTCGTCGCCAGCGCATCGATCATCTCTCTCTCCACGCTCTCCATCGCCTCGACATCGTCTCGGATGTTCTCGCACGACGGGTACGCCAACAGCGCCTCGCACGTCTCGCACCGCAGTAAATCCTTCCCCTCCAAGATCCACCCCCTCGCCGCGCACGCCGGCGCGCTCGCGCCGCGAGGTTTCCCGAACCATCGAGATGGGTCTCGAAACGTCCGCAGGCGGTGAAAGTAATCCTCGCGACTGAGCGGACGCGCGGTTCTCGCGCCGGTGACGTCGAACGCGCCCATTCGTCCCGATGAATGGGCGCGCGCGGTATCGTCGCGCTCGCGGTGCGCTCGGGTCTCGTGCGGGGCGACGAGCGCGTCGGTGAGTCTCTTGAACCGTTCCGGCGTCGTGGACGCCATGTGGGCGCGAGGACACGCGTCTCGGTGTGACGCGCCCATTCATTCACGCACTAGGCATTCATTCGTCGCGCTCCATTACAACGAAACGTTTTGGAATCTTCGGCGGTTCGCGCGTCACCGACCGGCCTCGGCCTTTCGCGCGGCGATCCACGCGTGAATTTTCTCTCGCAGCGCGTCGTCCGGCACGAGCTGATCGACGGTGAGCGGTTGACGACTGAACGGATCCGTCTCGTCGCTGAGCAAGTGTCTCGTGATGGTGCTCCTGTCGCACGAGTGCCCGCTGGGAAGTTTCACCGGGTCTCGCATGAGCGTGCTGAGGATCGGGTCGGTGAATTCGTCCGGAACGTCGCCGAGATCGGCCTCCTCGGCCTCGTCCTCGGACGCGCGGGCGCGAACGTCCGAGGTGAGGGCTTCGAAGACGGCGACGTCGCGCTCGGATCGAAGGCGGAGGCTTCGCGCGACGTTGGCGGCTTCCGTCATCACGGCGTCGCGGTACGAGCGACCGTCGGCGGCGATGGCGGCGATGAAGACTTTATCGTCGTCTGCCGAGTAAATCTGCGCGTACACGTCGAGGATCATGCCGAGTAATTCTTTCGGATCCCATCCGTACTTTTCCGGGTTTTTAATCTTCAACTGTCTCCGCTCGGGACCGGCGAGGTAGAGTAAAAAGTAATTCAACATGGCCGCCACGCGCTCCACCATCTCCGAACGAAGAAACGGATGGGCGATCTCTCTCGACGTGTATCCCATCATGCGCACGTGCACCATGGCGAGGGTGAGATTCGATCGAAGGTGTCGTCTCGTCTGTCGAAACGTCGACTCGCGCTCTTGTCGCTCTCGCGGCGGTCTCGCCGCCCACGCCGCGTCGTCTTGCATGTCCGTCTCCGCCTGTCGAACCTCGGGCAGTTTCTTCATCGCCTCATCGAGCAAATAGATGGCGTCGTTGATGAGCATGTTGAGAAATCGCGTGTAAAACTCTGGATCGTCTCGCGCGAGTTCGATCCACGCGCGTCGGTGCGCGTCCACCGACCACAGGTACTCGCAGAGCTCGCCGATTTGGTATCGCACGTTGAACTTTTCGTAAAACTGATTCGCCCCGCCCGTGAATTCGATGTCGACGTACAGGTAGAGCAGACTCGGGATCAAGTGTTTCAGGCTCACGGGATTCACCTCGAAGAGCGTCGCGAGTTTCGGCGACTGGTACCCGTCTTCAAACGGAATCCAGTGTCGCAAGACTTCGACGAATTTACACCGCAGGTATGGATTCTTCACGAAGGACGTGTTTCCCATGAAGGCGATGAAGAAATTCATGATTTCGTCGAGAGGTTCGTGATCGAGGGCTTCCGGGGCGTATCGAGAGACGTAGAGGATGAACTCGACGAGATCCTCGACGACGTACTCGGGAAGACATCCAAACGCCGGCGGACACGTCTCGGGAAACTGATCCATGGCGATCTGTGAAAAGGTGAAACCGTCCCCCTTTTCGTAGGCACCGTTCGTGGCGACGATGCGCATGAGCCACACGGCGACGAGCCGGTAGTATTGCATCGCCTCGCTGATGAGACGAGGATCGCGGAGCGCGCAGTCGAATTGTAAATTCTTGGTGTGCGCGGCGTCGACCTCCTCCGTCATCTCCTCCAATCGTCGTTCGTATCGAGCCTGTTCGGGAGATCCCATGAATCGATCGCGCATGGATTCAAAGTCGCGCAGGGCGTCTTGCATGTCTTGAATCTCTCGTCCCGATCCCGCGAGCTCTTGAATGCACTTGATGTACCCCAAGTGCAACGCGCGACCGGTGATGTAAAAGCACTCGCACACGAAGCCCCAATCCTCTTTATCCTGATCTGGGTCTAATTTCGCCGCCACTGCTTCGTCTGCCGTGCACGCGACGCGCGTCTCGTCCGCCAAACTAAGTCTACACGCGCGACTGCGCACGTACGACGGACTAATTTTGTCGTACTTGCCAGTCTGCGGATCGCAAAACGGCAGCGCCAATCGCAACGCCACGGCGCTGAGATTACACGCGCCTCCGTGCGAGGCGACCACCTGCGGGTGAATGTGCATCTTCCCCCTCCCGTCGTTGACGCGCAAAAAGGCGTCTAAGAAGGCGATGACGCCTTGGCGCACCTCGCCGCCGTGTTTCAACATGACGAAGAGAATTTGATACAATCCCTCGGTGAGTCGACTCGAACATCCTCGCAGCATGGCGTACGACGCCTCCACGTCGCGTTTCAGACGTTTACGCGCGTTGCTAAAGTACGCGTCCACGCAATCCGGCTCCCCACACCCGAACACGTCCGGTAACACGCTCGGCTTCAAGAACCATCCCAACGCGCACTCTGACTCAAACTGTCTCCCGTTGATGGCGCTCAGATGATTCTTCATCGGAATCCACCGCTTGTGTCGCACCAACGCCACCGCGAACGGTTTCACCGCGCACAACTGATACATCGTCTTCAGGTGCCCGTCGAAATCCCCCAGCGGACTCATCCCTCGCGTCGACACGCGCAATTCGTCGAAAATCTTCTCCGCCACCTCCTCCAATCCGTCGTCCTCGCACTTGGACGCCAATCGCTCCAGATACCCGTTCGGAATCCCGCTCGACCCACGCATCACGTCCAGTAACTGACACGCCCCTCTCGCCGTCGCGCGCGCGCTCTGCGGAAACGTTCCCGACAACGCCGGATTGAGCAACAAACCGCCGTACGAGGCGCAAAATTCCATGCACTGTCCCAATTCCTCACACACCGCCACCGACGCCCCGTCCGTCTTCCCACTCCGCCGTCGATACTCATCCTGCGCCCGTCTATACGTCTCCACCGTCCACGCGTACGCCTCACCCTCGTCATCCCCCTCTCGCGTCTCCCTCGTCAACCTCGCGAAAAACACGCGTTCCAGCGTCTCCCCCGTCATCCGTCCCGACCCACCCTCGCGCGCGAGTTCCTCCGCGACATCGTCCAGGAACACTCTCGACGGACGCTTCGAGGTCGCGTTCGCGCCGTCGAGCGCGCACCTATCCGCGCGACGCGTCGTCCGTCCGTCAGTCGTCGATTTCATGCACGCATCAATCGAGACGTCGATCGATCCGTCGCCCTCGTTCGCGCGTCACCGGCCCTCGTCCGTCGCGCGCGCGCCGTCATCGCGCGCGTCCATCGCACCTCGTCGCCGCGCTCAGCGCCTCGCTCGCGACCGCATCGTCCGCGTCCGCGCGCGACGCCATGATGACGCGGGTCGTCAATTGAAGTCGTCCCATCGATGACGCGCGCGCTCGCCCCTCTCACCCCCCCGACCGCCCTCGTCTTCGCGACGACGAACGAAGGAAAACACCGTCGACTTCGCGAGCACCTCGATCGCGTCGACTGCGACGCGCGCGCGCGGTGCGTCGCGGTCGATGTCGATGAGATTCAAGCCGACACCGTTCGACTCGTCGCCGTCGACAAGGCGCGCCGCGCGTGCGAACGCCTCAAACGCGACGTCGACGACGACGAGTGCGTGCTCGTGCACGATTGCGGCCTGTGCGCGCGCGCGCTCGGTGGGTTTCCGGGTCCGGTGACGAAGTATTTTAATTTCACCGTCGGCGGCGCCGGGCTGGCGACATTACTGCGAGACGTCGACGACCGCGCGGCGTGTTGGGACGAAACGATCGTGTGCGCGCGTCCGAGCGATGGGGCGATGCGCGTGTTTTCGCGCGAGAGGGCGTACGACGGGGAGATCGGGACGCCGGTGCGATGGAGACGGTGGCGGGACGACGCGAGTCGAAGCGTCGGGAGCGTCTTCGTGGCGACGGGGTTCGGATTCGACGAGTGTCTGTGCGACGTCAGCGAGGAGGAGTATCGACGGTTTCGAAGGGACGGACCGAGCGCGTGGAATGAATTCGCGAGGTGGATGGCGGGGGACGACGGCGCGGGGGTGGACGGAGGGTGAATGGGGACTCGGAGGGGGGATCGCGCGGAGTGACCGTTCGCCTCCCTCGCGAAGGATTCATTCGGAATTCGGTAACGGTCGCGTCGACGCGCGCGTCGTCGTCAGACGTCCGAGCGCGCGAACGAGCGCGATTGAAAACGAGACCGCGGGATGACGCGCGACGACGACGACGAGAACGAGGGCGACGACGACGCGAGACGGTCGTCGTCGGCGCGCGCGTACGCGAAGAGACGTCCGCCCGCGCTCGCGCTCGCGAGCGAGGATAAGACGCCGCCGGGAAGTCCCTCGGGTCCGTTTTCTCTGCACTCGCGTCGAGATTCGCTGTCTGATGCGTCTGATTCGTTCTTGGAGGTGACGAACGAGACGGTGCGCGAGGAGGCGCCGCGAACGCGTTCGCTCGTCGTGCGTCTCAAGGAGGGAGACGACGAGACGCTCGAGGTGCGCGTCGACGCGCCTCGACTCGATGTCGTCTCGCGACGGAGACTCGGGGGCGAGAAGTTCGTGTTCGCGCGCGCGCGCACGGATGCGGAGCGCCGACGGTGCCGCATCGCGCGAACGTATCAGATGCACGTGCTGCGTCTGTCGGGAACGGAGGAGGAGGTCGCCGGGTACGCGTCTCGCGCCGTCGCGGCGGCGGACGCCGACGTCGAGGATGCCGTCGAGTATTACGTCGCGAGCGAGAATCCGTTCGATAAGAAAGTGTACGGTGTCGCGAGAGTCTGCACGCGCGACGTCGACGTGACGCTCAGGACGAGATACGGCGTGTGTCGAGACGACGTCGACGGCGTCGACGTGCTCGTCGACCGTTTCTTCGCCACCACGGCGGCGAACGAGCTCGCGGGGAGTCCCGACGGCGCGTCCTTCGTGCGTCGGTTCATGCTCGACGGTCTTCGTAAGCGCATCAACTCGACGCATCCGGCGAGAAACGTCGATGAGACGCGTCCTCGCACCGTGTGCGTGCTCGGCGCGGCTCGGTTGGACGTCGACGGCGTTCGAGTCTTCGAACACGCGCGTTTTGTCCCGAGCGACGTGCGCTCGTACGACGACGAGACGGTGACGACGAACGAACACGTCGCGCGAGAGCGCGAAGATTGGGTCGCTCGCGCCTTCTTCGCGCTCCACGTCGTGCCTCTGTCGACGTCGAGCGAACGCTCGCGCCGTCGCGACGAGGATTCGAGCGACGATTCGAGCGACGAGCCTCTCGTCGTCACGCTGCACGCGTACGCGCGACGAACCATCGAGAGCGGGGAATCACGAGAGGTACGCGTCGCTCGCGCTCTCGCCCGCGCGTGCGGGACGACGCTCGTGGACGATGATTTAGCGCCCGCGCTCGTCGACGCGCTCGCGTGCGCGCTTCGCGACGATTCGGGCGCGCGGTCGCACGCGTTGGAATTCAGCGACGTCGACGACGTCGACGACGCACCGTTCGACGACGACGACGCCTCCGCGACGCGAGCACTGTTCGATGAACCGTCCGCGCGTCGACGGGCGGTTTTGTGCGCTCGAGCGTCGGTGGAATCGGCCGAGGCTGTCGTCGACGCGGCGACGCGAACCGCGCGAGACGCCGACGCCGACGCGTGCGTCTTCGCGACGCGATGTCGCGTCGTCGACGGACGGTTACGACTGTGCGACGGTAACGTGTGCATGAGCGACGTGTTATCGCACGCGGCGTCGAGAGGCGTCTTCACCGAGGGCGGCGTGTTCAAAACATTCGTCGACTCGACGACGTGCGTCGTCTTCGCGCGCTTCGTCTGGAGAGAGTTTCGAGTGCGACCGTCTCGTCCGGAGGACGCCGACGCGCTCATCGCCATCGAGGCCGAGGCGTGGATCGACGCGCCAGAGATGCGCACGTCTCCCGAGACGATTCGAGAGAGAATCGAGAACAACGCGTCGATGAATTTCGTCGTGGAAGAAATCGCCGGCGACGTCGTTCGCGGGTGCATGTACGCGCAATACGTCGACGACGTCGAAGATTTGCTCAACGCGACGTGGGAGTGGAAGGAATCGAATCGTCGCGAACCAGGCTCGACGAAAGTTGTGCAGTTGCTCGACGTGTTCGTCGATCAAAGCTTCGCCGCGCGGTGCGTCTCCGGCGGCGGATCCGTCGGGCAAGAGTTGCGCAACCACGTGCTCAATTACGCCGAACACGCCGGCGTTCGTCACGCGTGCGCCGTCACGCGCACGCGTGGGTTTCGCCAGGCGCAAAAACATCGACCGACGCTGACGTACGACGAGTACGTCCTCGGTGGGTCGATGGATCGAGGCGTCTTCTTTCACACCTCGGCGGGCGCCGACGTCTTGCAAATCGTTCGACCGTGGCGCGCGCGGGATTACGAAAACGACGGAAACGGCGTGCTCATACGGTACGACGTTCGCGAGTACGCGCATTCGAACGCGGCGCGACGCGGTCGAAGCGCTCTGCCGGCGCGTCTTCGCCGACCGAGCGATCCGACGCGACATCGGGCGGACGGACGATACGTCAGTCCGCTCGAAGCCGTCGCGTGGGAGGCGCGCGCGAGATCTTTTCCCGTGGTGTGAATCGACGAACAAACGAACGAACGAACGAACGCGGGCGGTTCTATGTTCTATGAGATTCCATCGCGCGACCCCTCACTCTTTTTATCTACCAAGTTTAATATCTGTTGTATTCCAAACGAGCTCCTCAGCGCGCGCGCGCTCGACCGCCGGCGCCGTCACATCTCCCCGCACTCGGAGATGACGCACGGAAGCTTGGGCTTATTCCCACCACCCGTCGCCACGTTCTCCACCTTTCGAACGACCAACATCCCGTCCCCCAAAACCCTCCCGAACACGACGTGCTTATCGTCCAACCACTCCGTCTTGGCGCACGTGATGAAAAACTGACATCCATTCGTATTCGGCCCGCTGTTCGCGCTGCTCAACAATCCCGGTCCCGTGTGTCTCCCCACGAACGGCTCGTCGTCAAACTTCGATCCGTACACGCTCACACACCCCGTACCGTCCCCGTTGACGAAATCACCACCCTGAATCATAAAATCTTTGATGACGCGATGAAACGCGCAATTCTTGTACCCGCGCGGCTCTCCCTCTCTCGTTCGAAATTCCCCCGTGCACATCCTGCGAAAGTTCTCCGCCGTCCTCGGGGCGACGTCGGCGAACAGTTCACACGTGATCCTCCCCGCGCTCGCCCCACCGATGGTGACGTCGAAGAACACGACCGGATTCTCCGCGTTCACCGGGCGCTCGTGCCAATTTCCAGCGGGCGCCATGAGGCACGAATGACGACGAAAGCGCGTTGAAATCGATCGCGTCGTCGACGTTCGCGCGTCGAATCGAACGCGTAATATTCACTCGATCGTTTCGCGCGACGAACGCGCGTCGACCTCGATCGCGTCGTCGACGTTCGCGCGTGAAAGTGTCGACGGAACGCGCTCGCTCGACCCTCGTCTCGCGGGCATCCGCATTCTCCGTCGCGCGAACGTCGACCTTTACGTCCGCGGTGACCTCGTCGACATATATGGCCGACGACCTCGTTTTTGGTGCGTCTCCTCGTCCGAGTCGCGCGCGCCGTCTCGTCTCGCGTCGCGCGCGCGGCGTCGCTCGAAGATCTCGCGACAATCGCGATCGATCCCTCTCCGCGTGGTTTCGAATCGGGACGTCTCGTCGCGAGACGCGTCTCCGGACGACTCGCGTCGACGCGAGACGGACGCGAGAGCGATCGGTCGTTCGACGCGCGCGCGGTGTGCGAACTCGCGCGAGGCGTGGATGGAGACGCGAGGGATGGATCGTCCGAGCCGAGCCTCGCGCGCGAAGGGCGACGCCGTTGACTCGACGACGAACGAGAGCGCCGATTGATGATGACTGATGACTGACGACGCGCGCGTTTTGTGCGAATGTCACTCCAGCGAACGATCCCTTTGCGAACGAAGCGCTCGACTTTGGAGACGAAGTAAAGAGCGAAAAGAAGAAGAAAGAGACGGCGGATTCCGTGCAAGACAACTACATTCACATTCGCGTGCAACAACGCAACGGACGAAAGAGTTGGACGACTGTGCAGGTGCGCGACGGCGTGCGCTGAGTCGCGCGCGCGAATCGCACGGACACGTTCGAGAGAGAGAGAGAGAGCGCGCCTCGTTCATCGCCGAGCGAGACGACTGACTGACGCGCTCGACTTTGTATATTTTACTCCGCTCGCGCAGGGAATCAATCCGAAGATCAACAAGAAGATCATTCTCAAGGAATGCAAAAAGAGGTTCAACTGCAACGGATGCATCATTGAGGATTCGGAACACGGAGACATCGTTCAGCTTCAGGGCGACCAGCGTAAGCTCGTCGCGCAATTCTTGATCGACGAAAAGATCAGTAAAAAGACGCTCATCAAGGTGCACGGCTCGTAACGAGGCAACGACGCGCGTTCATCCTCGCGAACGCGACGGATACGTTTACACACATATACATACACACACACACACGCACGAGAGCGCGGTCTCTGTCTCTCAAAGAATCAAGTCAATCGCGGTGGGAGGTTTCGGTTTTTACATCGACGCCGCGCCAAGCGCGCGTCTCCTAGCTCTTCCATCCCTGTAATGTGATTTGAATTTTAGTTTGTGTACTGTACGAATCCGCGGGAATCATAACTTTTCATAGGTATGACAAAATTGTACGAGGACGAAACGACCCGTCTCGCACCGCCTACTCCTTCACCCCCTCCGCATCCTCGCCCGCCTCACCCACGCTCTCGGCGTTCTCGGCGCCCCCCCACACGCGCGCCTTGGCCGCCTCGCGCTTGGCCGCCGCGCGCCGCTCCGCCGCGTTCGACCCCCCGATCGGTCCCGACACGACGATATTCTTATACTGTTCCCCGCTCGACGTCATCTTTAAAATCTTAAACCCGTACAACTCCCCCACGACGGGCGCCGCGACGTCTCCACCCTTCCCACTCGACCGCCCACCGCCATCGCCGCCGTCACCGCCCCCCTCCGCCGCGATCGCGCGCTCGACGCTCGTCGGCGGCGCGCGTCCTCGATACGCCCTCGCCGGTAAAAACGCGATCAATCCCGCGATACCCACCGCGTACCCACCGTTCACCGCGTTCAAAATCCGTCCTCGTACCGTCTTCCCACCGTCTCTCGCCCGCGTGAGCTCTCTCCAGACGCGCTCTCGTCCTCTCCGCGCGTCGAGGCCGCGGCACTCGAGGTCCAGGTGTCCCATCGGGTTATTCATCCACGTCACCCTCGCCTCCACGACGTCCCCGACCCCGACCGGGCGATCGAATTCGGACATCTTAAACGTCGTCGGTCCTCTCACCCCAGTCACCGCGGTGGCGACCCCGTTCCGCGCGTCCACGGCGACGATTTTCGTTCGAATGACTTTACCCTGAAGGTCCGGCATGAGCGCGTTCGACCACGCGGTGTCGTCGTCCGCGAGCGCGCGCGAGGCGAACGAGACGCGCGACCGTTCGATCGCGCGCGTCGTCGACGTCGTCGACGGCGCGAGGGAGGCGGAGGCGCGCGCGAGACGACGCGCGGTCGCCGCGAACATCGCGCCTCCCGCGTCGACGAATGGGGCGCGCCGCACAGACGCGCGCGCCGTCTCGTCGAGTCCGCGCGCGAGCGCGTCCGCGGTACCGACGACGATGACGACGCGCGCGACGACCGCGACGGTGCGGAACGCGACGACGAGGACGAGGAGGGCGACGAGAGGGATGATTCCCATCGCGCGCGTGGGACATTTCGCGGAACGTTCGACGCGTTCTCGTCGCGTCGAGCGCGCGATGTCGTCTCTGCGCGTCGAGGACGCGTCGCGACGATCGCGCGCGAGGGATGGAACTCGGCGATTCCGCGCGTGGCCGCGGCGGGCGGCGACGAACGGGGACGACATGGATGCGATTTGGGCCCGCGCGCATCCAAAGTATTTACAATCGAACGACGACGCGGCGTCGACGAAGGCGTCGTCGAGGGCGTCGACGCCGGACGTCGCGGGGGATGTCTCGAGAGCGGCGGTGGCGGCGGCGGCGGCGACGACGGCGGCGAAGGGCGGGGACGATTACGTGTGGGACGCGATTCGACGCGAGGCGACGGTGGACGCGGCGGCCGAACCCATGCTCTCGAGTTATCTCTACGCCTCCATACTGAGTCACGAGACGTTGGAACAGAGTTTGAGTTTCGTGCTGGCGAATAAACTCGCGGACAGCACGCTGTTGCCGACGCAATTGATGGAGATTTTTAACACGGTGTTGCTCGACGACGAAACCGAGGCGGGACGATTCATACGCGAGGCGGTTCGCGCGGACGTGGCGGCGTTCAAGGCGCGAGATCCGGCGTGCGTCGGGTACGCGCACGCGTTGTTAAATTTTAAGGGGTTTCACGCCCTCGAGGCGCATCGAATTCAGCACGCGCTGTGGGATCGAGGACAAAAACTCATGGCGTTGGCGCTGCAGAGTCGCATCTCGACGGTGTTTTCTCTGGACATTCACCCGGCGGCGAGGCTCGGGAAAGCGATTCTCATCGATCACGGCACGGGTGTCGTCATCGGTGAGACGTGCGTGATCGGAGACTCGGTGAGCATCTTACAGGGCGTCACCCTGGGCGGCACGGGAAAGGCGACGGGGGACAGACATCCAAAGGTGGAGTCGCACGTCTTGATCGGCGCGCACAGCACGGTGCTCGGAAACATCAAGATTGAGCGCGGATCGATGATCAGCGCGGGGAGTTTAGTGTTGAAACCGGTCAAAGCGCGAACCATGGTGGCGGGATCGCCGGCCAAGGTGGTGGGACAGGTGCGCGCGAGCGAACCCGAGCTCGTCATGGATCATCACATTGCGCCGAGCGCGTCGACGTTTGTCGACGATTCGAAGGAGGTGGCGCGTTCGCGAGCGTTGGACGAGGAGGGCGAGTGGAAGAAAAAGACCGGCGATGCAGACGATGCAGACATAGAGAGAGTGCGTTCACAGGTGATGTCGGCTGACGAAAAGCGTCGCCGACGAAGAGATCGCGGATGAAAGATAAACGAAAAGACGTCGGCGCGGCGCGTGTACTTTTATTGAAAAGCCAGCGGACTAGAAATGTGATGAGTAAATGAATCGTCGTCGCAGACCGCGATCAAACGTATCTAATCGAACGGATCGATGCGCGGATCGTGTTCGGTGGCCAGAGCCATGCCCGTGCAGAGGCACGACGTGCACATCACCTTGGCGGTGCCGCTGCACGTCGGACAGATGCACTTCGTGTTTGACTTCGGATCGATGAGACGACCCGGACGAGGACTCGTCGAGCACTCCGCGCACTGCAAGTACCCGCTCCCCTTGCAGTACATGCAAATCTTCTTTCGCTGTTCCTTGACGTTTTGAATCTCGATGACGAAGAAGGCGGAGATGGCCCCGACGGCGCCGCCCGTGAAAGACGCGACGATCGGGTCAACCTGCGCGAGTTGCGCGGGCAAATGTACACTATCTATGAACTCCGCGTACGAAGTTCCCCCGAGACCGAGCTTCACCTCCGCCACGGGCGCGATGAGTCCGCCGAAGAGCAACAAAATCCCCACGGCGACACCCCAATAAATCCGATAGTCCTGCACGCTATCCTCCGTCAGCACCGGAAACCCCGGAATCACCGACTCAAACTCTCGCTTCGGTTCCACATCCGCGTCCTCCGACCCGATCGTCTTCACTCGCTGCTGCACGCGCAATCGTCTCAACTCCTCCATCAACAGAAACACGCGCTGTCGTCGACTCTCGATGTTCATCGCGATCTCCTCCACCTGCATGTCCGCGAAATCCACCACACTGTTCCGCCCCTCGATGATGCAATAATTCTCAGGCAACGATTTCGATTCAATCATCCCCTCATTCCCCTCGCTCGTCTCCACCGCGGCGTCCTCCGCCGACGCGCGTCTCCGCGCCTCCGCGCCGCGTCCCGACCCCGTCCCGCGCGCGATCCCACGCGCGAGCCCCCCGTCCGCCACCGCCACCGCGCGCGCCCGTCGAACGACGACGCGCGCGCGCGCGTCCACGACCACCGCCCGTTCGCGTCCCCTCGCGAGCGCACCACCACCCCTCGTCGTCGTCGTCCTCGTCCTCGTCATCATCGTCATCGCTCGCGCGTCTCTCGCGCGTCTCCGCGCTCGATTCCGTCGACCTCTCGCGCCTCGCGACGACGATCGCGTCGACGATCGCGTCGATCGCGCGTCGGTCCTCGAACTCGCGCGCGCGGGTGTGACGCGCGCGCGTCACGGATGGATTCGGATCGAGCCGGTCGCGCGTGTCCCTTATCCGCAGTCTTTGACGAGTCATGACTCACCAAAGAGTCCCTCTTTCGACCTTTCGACCTCGCGCGCCGTCATCACCTCGTCATCCCTCGGCGCGCGCGCGGACGTCTCGTTCGTCCGCGGTCTGACCTCTCGCGCGCGAAGACGCGAGGCGACGACCACGCTCGACGGTCTCGCGCGTCGCGTTCGCGTTTCCCGGACGTCGGCGCGACGAGAGACGACCGAACGCATCGATCGCGCCGCGCGCCATGGCGGCGGTCTCGATGACGCCGCGCGCGTCTCTCGCGCGCGAGCGCGGGAGAGCGTCGCGTCGCGATCGCGCGCGGTCGCGAGCGTCTGAGACGCGGGCGATGTCGCGCGCGATGCGGGCGGTGACGGAGGCGGAGACGACGAATCTGAATCTTCGCGCGGAGGCGGCGGCGCGGCGCGTGCGAGAATCCGGCGCGTCGGTCGCGGATCGCGTCAGGGCGTTGATCGTGGAGTCAAAGGTGACCGGAGGTGATGGGTCGAAGAGGTTTCTCGCGCCGGAGGAGCGAACGAGCGGGATGCGGGTGATGGGATGCGCCTCGGCGAGTTGGATCGAGGCGCGCGTCGACGCCGACGGGACGGTTCGCGCGAGGTGCGCGAGCGAGAGCGATGTGACGCGGGGATTCGGGGCGATTTTGTGCGATGTTTTGCGAGGAGGGAGCGTGGAGGAGTGTTTAGCGCTGGAGGACGGTTTCGTGGACGAGATGGAGATTGGATTGGGGTCCAAGGTGGAGAAGTCGCGCGCCAACGGGTTTAAGAATATGCTCGAGACGGCGAAGAAACAGTTGCGCGCCGTCGTCGCGAATGGTGGTGGGGATCCGTTTCCGAGCCTGATCGTCACCGCTGATGAGGTTCGATCGAGAGGATCGTTCGCGTCGTCGCAGGCGTCGTACCTGGAACCGGACGAGAGTAAAGTGCGCGCGCTGGTGGAGGCGCTCGAGTCGAAGAAGATCGGCGTTGTCGCGCACTTTTACATGGATCCCGAGGTGCAGGGGATCCTGATGGCGGCCAAGGCGTCGTACCCGCACATTGCGATCAGTGATTCGCTCGTCATGGCGGATTTGGCGGTGAAGATGGTGGAGAGCGGGTGCGAAACCATCGGCGTGTTGGGGGTGGATTTCATGTCGGAAAACGTGCGCGCCATCATCGACGAGGCGGGCCACACCGAGGCCAAGGTGTATCGCATGGCGGCGGAGGATATCGGGTGCTCGCTCGCCGAGGCGGCGCAGAGCGCGAGTTACGACGCCTATCTCGCCGACGCTGGGAAGGTGAAGAACGCCGTGCACGTCATTTACATCAACACGGGTTTGGACACCAAGGCGGCGGCCGACGCGAAGATTCCCACCATCACGTGCACGTCATCAAACGTCGTCGCCACCGTCTTACAGGCGGCGGCGCAGATTCCGGACGTGCACGTGTACTACGGCCCGGACACATACATGGGTGGCAACTTGGCTGAGCTTTTGCGACGCATGACGACGTGGGACGACGAGGACATCAAAGCCATGCACCCGGCGCACGACAGAGACACCATCAAATCGCTTCTGCCGCGATTGAAATATTTCGACGACGGCACGTGCATGGTGCACGACATGTTCGGTAAGGATGTGTGCGACACGGTTCGTTCGTTTTACGGCGACGCGTACCAGACGGCGCACTTTGAAGTGCCGGGTGAAATGTTCAAGCTCGCCATGGAGGCCAAGGACCGCGGACTCGGCGTCGTCGGATCGACGCAAAACATTCTGGATTACACGTGCGCGCGCGTGGACGAGGCGATCGAGCGCGCGTTGCCCGAGGGCGAGCGTCTGCGCTTCGTTCTGGGCACAGAGACGGGCATGGTGACCTCCATCGTTCGCGCCGTGCAATCGAGACTTCGCGCCGCGCGCGACAAGGGTGTCTCCGGCGTCGAGGCCGAGATCGTCTTCCCGGTGTCCTCCGACGCCATCACGGCCACCGGTGACGTGGAAATTCCCGTCGTGCCGGGCGTCGTCGCGGGTGAGGGATGTTCGCTCGACGGCGGGTGCGCGTCGTGTCCGTACATGAAGATGAACTCGTACGACGCGTTGATCGAGACGTGCGAAAAGGTTGGTTCCGCGGCTGGCGAAGCCATGCTCGCGGCGCAAGAACCGCGCAAATACGCGAGCGCTGACGGCACGGGTCCGTCCATCGCCTCGCGGGGTTTCGTGCCGATTTTGCACATGCGTCACTTTCAAAAGAACAAGGTGTTTAGCGAGGCGTTGGCGCGAGACATTACCACTCGATGATCGTATTGAAATAATTAGTCGCGCGATTCAGTCACGCATCGTTTATTAGGCGAATCGAAAAAATATACACACTCCATCCCTCGCGTCCGTCGAGTCAATCGCTCGAACCGCTCGTTCACTGTCCCTCGACGGCGATTTGTCTCGTCAGAGGATCCTTGGCGACGGATAACAGTTCCATGTCGAGCGTCACCGTCGCGTTGGGCGGAATCTCCATCACCTCGTTCGGCCCGTACGCGTACTCCGGAGGCACAATCATGCGTCGAAGCGTGCCGACGCCCATGCCCTTGATGCCCTCGTTAAACGCCTTGATGAACGGTCCGCCCGACTGTCCCGCGGGTTGTCCCACCGTGAACCCTATGGGATTTCCTCCCGTCACCCCGGCGCCCTGTCTCGACGTCCCGACCGTGACGCTTCGAAACTTCAAGTCGTAATGCAACGCCACTCTCGATCCCTTCGGCGCCCCTCCCGCGGTGCCGGCTTCGCCCTTGAGGTCGTAATACAAGATGGGCGGTTGCGTCCCCGGAATGGGTTTAAAGTTTTCAATGGGCACGCCCCCCGTGATCCCGCCCTTGAGCTTGGCGCTCGCCGGTTCCGGTTCGCGCGACGACACCAAAGCCACCAAACTCGCGCCCGCCAGCGCGCGGCGTCGGTCCATCCCGCGCGCGCGCGCGTTCCCGTTCCCATTTTCTTTATCCTTTTCATCCTCGTCAGCGCGAGCGACGGGCGTCGAGAACGCGCGCGTCGACGCGCGCCTCGTCGCGCGGTCGCGCCGCGCGAACGACGCGGTCGTTCTCGACGTCGCCCGAAGACGCGCGACGGGCGTTCGGCTCGACATGTCGAACGGGCGCGCGCGTTCGTCTGACGCGCGCGGTGGCGCGATGCCCCGCACTCGCGCGCGCGCGCCGCCGCCGACGCCCCCGCGCGTCGCGCGCGGTCGCCGCCGCGCGGACGCGACCGACGACATCCCCGCGCGTCGCGCGCGTCGCGAATGGGTCTCGACGGCGGCACGACGGCGACGCGCGCGGACATTCTTCGCGGAAGCTCGTGGGCGCTCAACGCCGCGGATCGGTCGACGTCCACGCGCGGTGGACACGTTCGCGACGGCGCGTCGAGCGCGCGCGCGAGAGAGAGAGAGGTCGATCCCGTCGCTCTCTCTCGCGCGCGGTGGACGTCGTGCGCGCTCACGGGACGAAGACTCTCGTGGAAGAGGGGCGTCGTCGCGTGTCGCGCGCGCGGACGACTGTACGATAAAGAGGCGGCGCTGGAGCGAATCCTCGCGAGAAGAGGCGCGTTCGTCGACGACGGGCAGTTACACGCGTTCGCGAACGGGACGAACGACGCGAGAAAGGCGCGCGCGACGAAGCATGTGCGCGAGAGGAGAGACGTCTTCGACGTTCGGGACGCGCGCCGCCGCCGCGCCGGGGACGCCGCCGACGACGATTCGTTCGAGCCCGAGTGTCCCGTGCTCGGTCTCGTCGCCGGACGAACGAAGGAACGATTCGTCGCCGCTCGACCGTGTGGATGCGTCGTGAGCAAACGCGCGATGGACGCCGTCGGCGCCGCCGCGCGGGACGCGTGTCTCGCGTGCGGCGAGCCCGTCGTCGAGACGACGACGCTGTTTCGCGACGACGACGACGACGACGACGACGACGACGACGCGAAACCCCTCGATCGATCGCGCGCGTCTAAACGACCTCGACTCGCCCGAGACGTCGATGACTCGACGCGCGAATGACGCGTGGAATGACACGATTCCGAGCGATCGCGCCTCCCCTCCGCACACCTCGACGCCGAGCGACCCGCGCGCGGACCAACCATGTCGAACGGTATCGTCGCGTCCGCGTCGCGCGTCGCGCGCGTCTCTCCCGACGCGCGCGTGTCGCCACGGCGTCGCGCGCGCGCGATGAAAATATCATGCAATCACCAATCGTCCCGCGCGATCGTCGCGCGCGCGAAGCCCTCGGGCGAGGATCGAGACGCGTCCGCGAGCGCGTTCGCCGCCACCTCTCCGAGCGACTCGTTTTTCGCCTCTTCGTCGGTGACGTCGACGTTCGACGAATCCCTGCTCGAGGCGTTGGATTGGTCCGGCGTCGACTACGCCAAGGATTTCGGCGCGGATTGGTGGACGAGCGCGCGTAAAGAGTCGGTCGGACGCGTCATCGAGAGCGCGGTGAAAGATTCGATGCGTGAGAGGGACACGGAGGTGGTGACGCCGGCGTTGGTGGTGGAATCGTTGTTATCGAGAGGGGCGTTGCGCGCGGACGTGCGCGCGGCGTTGCGTCAACGGGCGAAACGGGTGGGCGAGGATTGGAGTCTGTATGCCGAGGCCGAGGACGCGGTGGTGTTGCAATTGCGACGAGCGTTGCTGAACGGTGAGGATATTCGCGAGAAGGCGCTGAAGATGCCGGATTTCAGCGCGAATTCCATCAAGGATTGGACGCGGGCGGATTGGGAACGCGCCGTCAAGGTGACGCTCGCGTCTCTCATCGGCGGCGCCGCGCTCTTCGCGAGCGGTGGCACCGCCGCGCCGGCGCTCGTCGCGGCGATTCATGCCTTGGGGTTCGGGTCCGAGGCGTTCGCCGCGTTCGGTGGTTTACAACTCATGCTCGGCATCACCGGCGCGTCGCTCTGCGGATCCAAAATGGCCAATCGTCTCAACGAAGAGCTCGAAGAGTTTGATCTCATTCCTCTGCGCGGCGCGCACAAATCCTACGCCATGCACATCTACGTCCCCGGATTCACGCGAGACGAGCACGATTTATTGCACGCGTGGGGCGCGAAGGATAATCAGTACACGGCGGTCATTCCCGAGGAGGGCGACTTGGGCATGACGTTTGAACGCGACGCCGACGGCTGCGTCGTCGTGAAATCCGCCGAGGACTCCATCGCCAAGTTACACGGCGTCGTGTCCGGAAGCGCGCTCGTCGCGTATCGATCGGTGGCGACGCGTCATCAACCGAGCGTTGTCATGGCTGAGCTCAACGAACCGCCGACGTTGGAAGAATTGCAACGCGTCCCGCGTCCGCTGGAAGTGCGTCTGCAACTTCCGGGTAAAGACGGGGATCTGCACGCCGAACACGTCGCACTGAGCGAGGAGATGAAGGATATGCTCGAGAATCACACCAAGGAGGAGCACGTGCCGAAGGCGCACCACGTCGCGCGCCCCTCGCGCAAACATTGGGGCAACAAGACGGGCGAACAACTCGTGTTGAATTGGGAGCCGTCGACGCTCGGCGAGTTGGGCTCGTGCATGACGGCGTGGAACGAAACCTGCGCCGTCAACTTTTATCTCACGCCCGCGGTTTTGGCGAAGACGGCGCTCTCGCGCGTCGCCGATGCGGTCTCTTGGCCGGCGACGCTGTTATCATCCGCCGGGTTCATCGACGATCCGTGGTGTTTGGTGAAGCTTCGCGGGAAAATCGCCGGCGAGGAGCTCGCGAGGTCGCTCTTGGCGGGCGAACACGGTCATCGCCCTGTCACCTTCGTCGCGTACAGCGCCGGCGCGTACGTCGTGCAGGCGTGTCTGCAAAAACTCCACGAGGCGGGCGAGCGAGGGAAAAACATCGTCGATCGCGCCGTCTTCATCTCGGCGCCCATCTCGACGTCAAAGGAGACGTGGGAGCCGATGCGCGAAGTCGTCTCGGGACGGCTCGTCAACGTGCACTGTCACACCGATTGGATCTTGCTGCTCATGTATAAGTTTAACATGCTCGATCCGATGACGAGACTCGCCGGGTTATCCATCGTGAAGCGCGTCAAGGGGGTGGAAAATTACAACGTGAGCAATTTGCGTCACGCCCATCTTCCGGACGAAATCTCGCGCGTGCTCGACGAGATCGATCTTCAAGAGTGAGCGAGCAGAGCACATGCAAAAAGACTGCTGTGCACTGCTGTAAAAGTATTTATCATCCGCGAGTGTACTGTAGCGGAAATCACATGTAATCTTTACAAAAACATTTTACGCGATGTTCATTTCTGGCTCGTCGCCGTCGTCGCCGCCGCGCTCCTCGCGAATCCGCTTGTTCGGTTTCGTCGTCCCGAGCGTTTCGATCGACTGCGAACTTCGCGCCTTGTTGATAGTCCCGCGCTCGCGACGAAGTTTCCGTCGAAGTTCGTCGTACCGCTCGTGGTCGGATTTACTCACCGACGGTTGCACCCTGGCGAACGCTTGCTCAAAGTGCGCCGCCGTCACCGTCGGCGCGGCGTCCGTCGTCATGGATTTGAGCGCCGCGACGCACGCCTCGCGCACGAGCGACGCCAAGTCGGCGCCGCTGAATCCTTCGCACGCGGCGCTCAGGGCGATGCGTTCGATGCGAACATCGGCCGCGATGGGCGTCTTTCGAGTGAGCGTCTTGAGAATGGACGCGCGCCCATCCGGCGGCGGAAGCGGGACGTATAACAATTTGTCCAAACGTCCCGGTCGAAGCATCGCGGGATCGATCATGTCCGGTCGATTCGTCGCCGCAATCAAAAAGGTTGCGTTTCGCGCCTCTAAACCGTCCATCTCGGTGAGTAATTGATTCACCACACGCTCGGCGGAGGTATTGTCGCCGTTGCTTCCTCTTCGCGGCGCCAACGAATCCATCTCGTCGAAGAATAACACGCACGGACTCGCGCTTCGCGCGCGTTGGAAGAGAGTGCGCACGGCGCGCTCGCTCTCACCGACGTACTTGTTCATCAACTCTGGACCCTTGATGGAGATGAAATTCGCCATGGCTTCGTTCGCCGTCGCCTTGGCGACGAGCGTCTTGCCGCACCCGGGCGGACCGTAGAGCAAGACGCCGGTGGAGATGTTGAGTCCCATCGCCTCGAAACGCTCCGGGTGCGCGATAGGTTCGGCGATCGAGAACCTGAGCTCCTCACGAATTTCCGTGAGCGAGCCGACGTCTTCCCAGGTGACGTTGGGCGTCGTGGTGAATCCCTCGCGTTGCGCCGACGGTTGCACGCGGTCGAGCGCCGAGGAGAAATCATCCATCGTGATTGCTAAATCACCGAGTTCGTCCTCCGTGAGCGGTCGCGGATCGGCTAAGCGACCGGTGGCGAGTGCGGCGTCCGATGCCGCGGCGGATGTGTCGGCCATGTCGATGTCGACGTCGTTGTCCGAACGGTCTTTGCGCTCGTCTTCGAGTCGTTTAAAGATGCGCGTCACCGCCGAAGCCGCCGCCTCCTTCGCGAGCGCTGAGAGATCGGCGCCCACGTACCCAGGGGTCTTCTTCGCGATCTCGCGCAGGTCTAAATCACCGCTCAGACGAAGTTTCGTCGCTTGAACGCGCAGGATGCGCTCTCGCGCGGCTTCGTCGGGAATGCCGAGCATGATTTCGCGGTCGAATCGACCCGCGCGGCGAAGCGCGGCGTCCATGCCGTCCGGTCTGTTCGTGGCGCCGATGACGGTGACATGGCGACGACACCGCGCGAGACGATCGACCTCGTCGGTGCCGACGACGGTTGATTGGAGCTCGTCCATGGAGGCGAGCAATTGCGCGACGATTCTTCTCTCCATCTCGCGTTGCGCGCTCTCGCGCTTCGGAACGATGGCGTCGATTTCGTCGATGAATATGAGCGACGGCGCGTGGGCGGCCGCGGTTTGAAACAATTCACGAATCTTCGCCTCCGACTCGCCGCTCATCCCGCTCACGATCTCCGTGGCGGCGATGGAAAAGAAGGGAACCTTTGCCTCCTGCGCTATAGCGTGCGCCAACGTCGTCTTCCCGCACCCGGGCGGTCCGTGTAACAACACCCCGCGCGGTGGATCGACGCCGAGCCACGCGTAGAGCTCGGGGTGCATCAACGGGCAGATGATGAGTTCTTTGATGGCGTGCAGAGAGTCCTCGATGCCGCCTAGATCGGACAGTTTCACCGCGCGAGGCGACGTCATTTGCGCAAACGAATCCTTTCGCGATCCGAAAGCGTCCTCGTCCAGGCTCTCGCTCTCACTGTCGTTCCCAACGCGCTTCCGACGATGCCCTTTCCCTTTCTTCCCTCTCTTCTTATCCTTGTTCGCGTTCGCGCGCTCGATTTTCATCCCTCGCTCCGTCAATTTAACGGCGGCGCCTCTCGACCTCGCCTCCGCCACCGACCGCATCGCGCGTTCGTGCGACGATTCCTCCTCCTTCCCCGCCTTTGAGCTCTTCATCGCCTTCGCCTCTTCCTCCAATTTCAACGCCCTCTGCGCCGCCGCCGCGACGACATCCGGCGCCGCGAACGCCGGTTTCGCCTCCGCCGGCTCGCCGTCGAGCCGCGCGCGTCCCTCCGCCGCGTCCACCGCCGCGTCCGCGCCCTCCTCCTCCTCCTCAGAAGACGACGACGACGAACCCTCTTCGCTCCCGCTCTCTGACGTCGACTCGCTCCCTTCGTGATCGCTCGAACCCTCCCCCGTCATGCGTCCGAATTTATCCTCCTCGCCGTCCCGCGCGACGTCCCCGAGCCGTCCTCGCGTCTTCGCCTCCGCGATCGCGCGCTCCACCGCCCGCTTGAACGGCAACATCGGTTTCCTCGCGTACTGTCGATACCTCGCGCGCAGATGCGCGACGACGCCGTCGACATCTCGAAGCGCGCGTTCGCCGCCGACGTCGCCGTCGCCGCCGCGCGCGTACGCCTCCACCCTCGGCAACAGCAGCGGGTCGCTCGTCACGTACCGATTCGCGGTGACCCCGCCTCGAAGCACGGCAGGCTTCGCGTTCGGCATGGCGGCGCTTTCACCGACGCGAGCGCCGGTCGCACGCGAGCGAGGGACGAGTGATTGGACGCGAGCGCCGCCGCCGTCACGATGGGCGCGCGGAAATCGTCGCTCGATGGGCGCGCGCGCGCGGTCGCGCGCGCGCACGGTCGCGCGGGAGTCGCGTCGACGATCCGTGCGCGCGTCGACGTCAACGGGTCGACTCGTCGGCGTCGGCGTCTGGCGCGGGTGCGGAATCGAGCACCAATTTCAATGTCGTCGCGGCGACGGGTCGGGGACGCGGCGCGGCGCGCGTACGCCCAGCGCGCGATGACGCGGAGACGGGAATCGTGGAGTGGGACGCGTGCGTTGAAACTAATCTTGTGTGTGTTAAATGATGGTCGATTCGCGCGCGATGACGCGATGACGTGGAAATCGCGCGGGGTCACGGGCCCTCGCTGACGTTGCCGAGGAGCGACATGCCCGAACGGTCTTCGACCTCTTCCCATCCCGCGCCGCGGGGTGGGTTCGGGGGAATCTCGCCGAGTAAATCGCGACGATCGAGGATGACGTCGAGATCGGCGTCGGAGATGTTGGCGCTCTGGGGGAGGTCTTCGTCGGCGGCGCCGGTCTCGCCCTTGAGAAGCGCCATGAGCTCGTCGGCGCCGAGGGACTTTTTGTCCTCGTTCTTTTCTTGTTTGAAACCGCCGTTGGTGACGACGATCTTCTCGAGGGCGAGCTTAGATGCAGCTTTTTTGAGCATCTTCCCTTCGACGGACTTAGCGGTGGCGAGGCGGTAGACGTGCACGGGCTTGGTTTGACCGATTCTGTGCACGCGATCCATCGCTTGTAAATCTTGGTGCGGGTTCCAATCCGAATCGTAAATGATGACGGTGTCGCCGCCCGTGAGGTTGATGCCAAGACCGCCGGCGCGGGTGGAGAGCAAGAAGATGCCGTAGTTGGGATCCTCGTTGAATCGAGCGATGTACTCGCGTCTGTCATCTTGTTTCACCGAACCGTCGATGCGGCACACGGGCTCGTTTCGCTGTTGGAAAAATGATTCGAGCAAGTCCAACATGCGCGTCATCTGCGAGAAGATGAGCACCTTGTGGCCATTGGCGCGAAGTTTCTTCATCAATCGATCGAGCAATTGCATCTTGCCGCACTGTTCCACGAGCTCATCCGCGGACGGGAACATGATGGAACCGTCCAAACCTCCCGTGATCAAATCCGGATGGTTGCAATTCTTACGAAGCTGCATGAGCATGTTGTTCACCGCAGTGTGCCCGACCGGAATGTGGCTATTTCCAGCAAACTTGGTCAAGAGCTCGGTGATGGTCTTGTTCACCAACGCATCGTTGAATTCGCGCTGTTTCGGCACCATTTGCGCGTACAAAAGAATCTCCTTCTTGCGAGGAAGAGACAACTCCACGTCACCCTTGAGCCGGCGCAACAGGAACGGTCTCAAAATACCGTGCAACTTTGTGACGACGCGCGCGCGGTGTTCGCGCTCGTGCTTGTCCAGTTCCTCCGCGTCGCCCACATCGTCGTTGCCGATGTTTTCGGCGAAATCGAACCACGACTGAAACTGAGACAACGAACTGAACACGTCCGGCAACAAAAAGTGCAAGAGCGACCAAAGCTCGGGCAGGTTGTTCTGCAACGGCGTGCCGGTGAGCAAGAGCTTGTTCGCGGTGGGAATGTACTTCAACTCGCGAATAAGTTTGCAATCAAAGTTTTTCAATCTATGGCCTTCGTCGACGACCAAGTACTTGAAGTTGTACTTGGACAAAAACTTTCGATCCGCCATGACCACCTCGTACGAGGTGACGATGACGGGAAAGTTTGACTTGATCGGCGTAGATGTCGGCATGTGTTCCATGCGCTTCTCGGCGCGCTCTTGCTTGGTGCCGTGGTACAAAATTACCGGAATGGACGGCGTCCAGCGCTTAAACTCGCTCACCCAATTACTCAGCGTCGAGAGCGGACCGATGACGAGATACGGACCGAGGATGCCCTTCGAGCGAAGATGCGACAAGAATCCAATCGTCTGCACCGTCTTACCCAAACCCATCTGATCGGCCAAAATCCCGTTCAAACCGTTTTGGTACAAGGAAATCATCCACTTCACCCCTTTCAATTGATAATCGCGCATCGATCCACCCTCCATGAGCGGCAACATCTTCCTCGTCAGCTCCAACTCCTCCTCTTCGGTCATCTTTTTCCTCTTCTTCCCCGCCGCCTCCTCCTCTCGCGCCGCTTTCGCCCGCGCCTCCTCCTCGTCCAAGTCGTCCATCTGCTCGCTCAAAAATTGAGAATAAATCGTCGTCTGATCCAACAGCGCGTCCAACTGCTTAAACTTCTTATCATCCAATCGTTTCACAACCTCCCCCTCGGGCGACACCACGCGCGGCTCCCCCGCACCCTCCCCGCCCCCCTCCTTGGTCGGCGTCGTCTGCGCGCTCGCCGCGCGCTCCCGCGCCGTCTTCAACTCCGCCTCCGCCTCGATCGCGTGCGCCTCGATCCCCGTCAACGCCGCCCCCGTGAGATCATCGTACGATTGTTCCGCGTCCGCGTTCACTCGCATCGTCGTCGCCTCCGACGACGCCTTGGAGTCCCCACCACCGGTCTCGGTCCCGGTCGTCATCATCTTCCCGCGGGACGCATCCGTCCCATCCCTCGTCGTCGTCTTCGTCTCCGTCGCTCTCTCCGCCGTCGTCTCCGCCGACGTCTTTTGACGCTTCGTTCGCGACGGTGGCATCGCCCCTCGCCGCGCCGTCGTCGTCGTCTGCGACCGATGCGCGCGACTGACGTCGATTTTGAACGCGTGGTTTTCGCGGGAAAACCATGCCGTCTCTTTCGTGTGGGCAAACAGTGTGAATCACACTGATTGCTCACACGAACCCGCGCGATCCACGCATCACGCGACGGATCGATCGCGATCTCGATCGCATCTCTCGACGCGCGCGCGGTCGCGGTCATCGGTCGCGAGCGACGACCGACGCGGGAGGAGACGCGCGCGGAGGTGCACGACCCGCGACGAGCGCCGAGCCGACATGTTTACCCTCGCGCGCGCCACCGCGCACGCCGTGACGGATCATCATCATCATCACAATCATCACGACCACCACGGACGACGACGCGCGAGCGCGATGACGACGACGAGCGCGGTGCGATTCGATCGCGTCAAGGTTGGAACGCACCGCATTGATCGTCGGGGTGCGCGCGTGAAGACGCGCGCGAGCGCGACGGGACGTCGAGAGAGCGAGACGTCGTCGGATGAGTTGAGCTTTTGGGGAAAGATTCGCACGGCGTATCGCATATTTTTCCCACCGAGCGCGGAGGAGACGGCGAGGCAGGAGGCGAAGAAACGATTGCGCATGATTTTGGTCGCCGATCGGTGCACGATGAGCGAGAGCTCGATGGATGAGATGAAGATGAAGATTATGGACGTCGTGGGCGAATTCGTCGACGTCGACGAGGAGCAAGAGGTGGACGTGAGCATGAACACGGATGAAGAATTGGGGACGATGTACGCGGTGAGCATTCCGGTGAAGCGGGTCAAGGCGGAGTACGACGCGGAGAACGACGCGTACATGGTCGGCGCGCAGTGGGATCCCGCGGATTACGACGATAATTTGTGGGAAGAAAACTAAAGCGACGCGCGAGCGGCGCGAATCCACCGACCGAACGCGCGTCGACACCTCGCGACGCGCGCGTCGAGACCATCGCACCGACGTCACTTTACACACATCCGCACACGCGCTTCGCGTTCACGCGGAGGTTTTTTTGTCATTTTACGCAACCGCGCGCGTCCGCCCGTCGCCGCTCGCCCGCACACGTCGCCTCGCGCCCGCCCGCGCGCGCGCCCTTCCCTCCTCGATGTCCGATCTCGGCGTGCGCGCCAACCTCGACCCGACGACGTGGGCCGGGACCTTCGTCTGCGCCGGTCCGTGCGGACGCGAGCGGCTCCCCGCGGTGGAGTTTTCAAAGAAAATGGTGGCGCGTCTGCGCCTCGGGGACACCGCTCGATGCCTCGCGTGCGTCGACGCCGCCGCGCGCGCGGAGCGCGAACGCGCGAGCGCGAACGCGGCGTCGTCGAACGCACCGCCGGCGACGTGTTCGGTGTGCTCGGAGACGAAACCTTCGAGCGAGTTCTCGAAGACGCAGTTGCGAAGAGGGGACGGGGCGAGACGGTGCGCGAGGTGCGCGCGGGACGAGGCGTCGGGACGGGACGGCGGGGACGCGAACGCGATGAAAGCGAGACTGATGGAGGCGCGAGAGGCGAGTGAGAGAGCGGAGGCGACGAATGCGAGGGATAAATTGGCGGTGTTTGCGAGAGAGGCGTCGTTGGAGGCCACCGCGGTGACGGGGTTGGAGGCGACGTTCGTCGGCGGGCGGCGAGGACGCGGACGAGGACGAGGAGGACGAGGACGGTCGAATCCGAACAGCATGCTCGGCCGAGGTGGGAGGAGGTGAGAATTGAATCGGTCGATCGTCGCGTGGTGGACTGCTAGGTGTTGCTATCGTTATGAATAATGATCTATAGGGCTATTGATCTCGTCCCCACACGTCGGCGTAGACGCCCGGTTCCGCGCTCTTCGGAGGATTGACGCGACGACGAATGTACGGCCCTGTCTGTCGGAAACGACCCGTGCCGTCGTCGGGAAGCGCCAAGGCGACGTCGCCGATGAGCGGCGACGTCGCCGTCTTGGACCCGCGTCGACGGCTGAACGGCGCGTCGTCGTCGTCGTCGTCGACGCCGTATCGAAACGCCTTGACGGGTTTGCGCTCGCGACCGTACTCATCCTCCTTGGTGACGTACAGATCGTCGTCGATGGCGAGTAAATCGACGTCATCCTCGCTATCTTCACCGTAATCGTAAAAATCGCGAGCTTCGCGATTGAACGCGCGTCGCAGGGTGCAAAAGCTGACGACGATGAAGGCGACCAAGACGACGCCAGAAAAGGCGAGAAATCGCCAGACGTCGGGACTGAGCCGCGCCGACGCGCGTTTGTACACGCGGACGTAATCGACGTAGTGGAACATGTCATCGTCGCACTCGGTGAGCGCGGCGGGCATGCCAAACGGACTCACCGCGGTGTTCAGGATGAGATAGAAGGGCCATCGAGGAATGATGGGGACGTTAAATCGCGACAGGTGTTGCACGCGACGCCCGTCGACGAAAAACGTCAGCGTCTCCTTGTGCCACTCCACCGCGAAGGTGTGGAAACCGGCGCTGAAATCAATCGGAGGTTCCATCAAGTGAGGGTACGCGGTTCGAGCGAACCCTTCGGCACCGCACTCAGCCTTTGGGGCGAAGTGATAGCCCGACTCGACGGTGCCGGAGCGCGTGCCCGGACCGCCGAGACCTCGTCCGAACGAGCGCATGATGTCAATCTGACCGCCGAGCGGCCAACACGCGCGCTTCGGGATGCTCTTGTCGGGATCGGGCAACATCCAGTGCTGCGGCCAGATGCCCGGACACTTGGAATCGGGAATCTTCGCGCGAATCTCCACGCGTCCGTACGTCTGCGTAAACGTTTGCCTCGTGTCCACCATGCACGACAGAAACGGATACTGTTCCCCCTTGCCTCGTCTCACGCCGCCCGTGTGCGGTTTCGCCGGTTCGTTCACTCCTCGCTGTCGTCTCGTCGCCATCACGAGCGCCCCGTCCACGACTTTACACATGCTCGGCGTGTAAAATTGCTGTTGACCGCCGTGTCGCTCCAATCCGGGTGCGCTCTCGTTCATCTTCGGTCGCCACTTGTTCAAATCCAACTCATCCCCGTCGAATTCATCGCTAAACGTCAATTCCCATCCGTCGAGGTGCGCCGCGCTCTTCGTTTTCGCGTCACCCGCGTGCGTGGATCCGGGCACGGAGGACGGGAACGAACCGTCTCCGCGTCGGCCTCGTCTCCGCGGCCGCGTCGGCGTCCTCGCCGGCGCGCGGGGCGCGTCCACGCCCGCCTTGGTCGTCACCACGCCCACGGGAGAAGACGATTCCATCGCACCCAACGTTTTCGGCTCGTCCTCGACGACGTCCACGAGCGCCGCAGCGCGCATTTTCCGCAACACCTCCTCGTCCGGCGCCGTCGCCGTCGGCGTCTTCGGACGCGCGCGGCGTCGATTCTCTCTCGCACGTCGTCGCTCTAATCGTCGCAATTCCTTCTCTGTCGGCGCCCCCTCACCCAACCGCGCGAATCTCTGCGTCACAGACGTCTCAGCGCTCGGTTCATCCGCGTCCTCGTCCTCGTCCTCGTCCTCGCCTTCCCCGGCGTCGTACTCGTCGTCGCCGTCGTCGTCCGCCCCGCTCATCTCATCCGGATCATCCTCCGCGTCGTTCGCCAAGATGGCGCGCAACACGTCCTCATCTATCCTCCCGAATCGCAATCCCGCGTTTTCATCCACGTACCCGAGCGTCGACGTCCCGTCCCCGTCGTCTCCGCGCGCGCCCGCGTTGGGTGTTGACGCCTCCTTCCCATCCGTCCCCTCCGAATCCCTCGCGCGCGTCCCGAGCGCTCCGCGCGACGCGCGTCCGAACACCGACGCCATCACCGCGAGCGCCAACGTCCGACGCACGCCTCGTCCTCGCCGTCGCGCGCGCGTCGAGACGCGGTCGCGCGTCCGCGCGCGATGCGCATCGCGCGCATCGTCACCGTCCGTCGACGTCGCGCGCGACGTCGAGGGCGACGTCGACGACGTCCAACGCGAGGACGACGCCGCGCGCGACATCCCCGCGCGACCGCGCGAGCGCACGGACGAACGCGCGTCGGTGTGCCGTCGTCGACGGGCGCGCGATTGGAATGGGAATGCCATGGGCGCGTCGTCGATTCGACCGATTCGCGACATGGGTGTTCGCATACCCAGACTACGACACACGTGCCTCAAACACTGGGTCGATCGAAACGACCGATCACGACCCATACATACCCCACACTCGATAAATACTCGCACCCAAACCCGCGCGCGCGCGCCGTCAACCCTCCACCCACGGTCCATCTCCAAATGGAGGGTCGTGACTCGAGAATGAGTCCCCTCCCCCCAGGCGCACAAAATCATCCATCGAGACACCTCCGCCGCCTCACATTCTCTCACGCGCGGAACTCGTGTGCGCACGGCGCGGACGACCTTGACGTTCTTAAGAAGGCGCGAACGAACGCACGCATCATGGCTCCCAAGCAGAGCTCGAAAAAAGCGGCCGAGGGCATCAACGCGCGCCTGGCCATCGTCACGCGATCGGGTCGATACACCCTCGGGTACAAGCAGTGCCTCAAGTCTCTGCGTAAGGGACAGTCCAAGCTCGTGTTGATCTCGAACAATTGTCCGGCGCTGCGTAAGAGTGAGATCGAGTATTACGCGATGTTGGCCAAGGTCGGGGTGCATCACTACGCCGGAAGTACGTCGGGTTCGATCGATCGTCTCGACGCGAAAACCCTAAAAACGGGAAACCGCGGGACGCGGGACGCGGGACGCGCGAGGGAGAGGGAGAGAGAGAGGTGGTGTGATGTGAATCGAGACTGACTGTGGTACTTTTGTGTTTTTGTTTTCTCGTTCGCAGACAACGTCGACCTCGGTACGGCGTGCGGTCGATACTACCGCGTGTCCTGCATGTCCATCACCGACCCGGGCGACTCCGACATCGTCAGCAAGACGGCGGAGGAGTAAACGATCCGCGGACAGGTGTGCGTACATCGCATCGGTGCTCGTGCATGTCTATGATCTTTCGTGAGGTTACTTGTAATAGGTCATTGACGTGATGAGAGTTAAGTCTGTAGTCGTCGTTTTTTTCGGGTGATGATGAAACTTTGGTATTCTGGTCTTCTTTCCTCGCAAGAGCGCTCTCGGGCGTTCGGTGAACGAGAATATCCGCATATTACTTTCTGAACCCACATCGTTCATCGTTCTTCTAATTACAAATCGCGCGTCTACGCCGTCGCCGCGTAGTCGTCGATGAATTCATTCAAGAGCGCGTTCACGAGCTCCGGCGCCTCGTCTTGCGGACAGTGCCCGACGCCCGGAAGCGGAATGAATTTATCCGCGTACGACGCGTATAATTTCCGTCCCTCGTCGATGTTTTCCCACGGATCCTTCTCCCCCCAAAACATGCGCACGGGCACCTCGCACTTGGGCAAGAGCTCTTCGGGAAGCGGACCGCCGCTGTACGAGATGAAGTCCAAAAACACCTCGGCGGCGCCATCGCGCAGACCGGGCGTTAATATCGCCTCGACGAGCTCGTCCGTCACCTGCGACGAATCCCCGTACGCCTCCTTTAAGATGTTTTTCACCGTGCGCGCCTTGGCGACGGACCCGAAAAAGCTCTTCCCGACGGCGGTCTCTCGAAGCGTTCGTTGTAAAGCCTTGATGAACGGACGCGCGAACGGCGGTTGTTTCGTGACGTGAAGCCCCCTCAGCGATATATTCATCAAAACAACCCCTTTTATCTTTTCCGGCGCGTCCACGGCGGCTTGCAGACCCGCGACACCGCCCACCGAGTTGCACGCGACGAACGCCGGCGCGCCGACGACGTCGTCCACGAAATCACAAATCTGCGCCCCCCACGTCTCGAAACAATAAATCTCGTTCTGTTCAAGCTCTGGACGCATCGGATCGGGTTTATCGCTGTACCCGTACCCGAGCAAATCGATCGCGAAAACGCGTCGTCCCCGCGCGCTCAACGCGTTGACGTTTCGCCTCCAATGGTCCGCGTTCCCTCCGAATCCGTGCACGAGCACCACCGCCTCCCCCGACTCCCCCGCGCACGTGTACCTGATGGTGCGTCCCCGCCAGGTCCAGTATCTCTCCGTCACGCCGTACCTCTCCCGCGGCGCGTCGCTCGGTCCCGCGGTGGCCGAAGACGTCATCTTCATCGTCGCCCATCTTTCACGCTCGCGTCGCGCGCGCGCGCGTCGCGTCGACGCGTCGACGCGTCGGTGACGCCAGACGACATCATTCGCGCGTTCGCGCGTCGCCATCGCGCGCGTCGTCATCGCGCGCGTCGTCATCGCGCGCGCTCGCGGTGTGCCGTCCCGACAATGGGACGCGACGGGTCCGCGTCCAAGGGCGCCGCTTCGCGCGAGCGCGCGCGACAGGCGCTCAGCGGGGACTCGAGCGCGACGTCTTCGTTCTCCGGGTGCGCGTCGAACGCGCGAGGGTGGACGAGAGGAGGGCGAACGCGCGCGATTGTCGACGCGCGCGCGCGGGACACTTTTCGATTGAATGAATACACGCGACGAGAGACGCGCGATCGATGGACTGACGACGAGCGACGACGGACGAACGGGACGAACGCGTAGGTTTGGATTCGGTGGATACTCGGGAGGGGTGTCGCTGAGGGACGCGAGCGCGAGCGGGGAGGTGTCTTCGGAAGTCTTGGACGAAGACGTCGCGCGCGCGCTTCGACGATGCGCGCAGAAATCATCGACGTCGACGAAAGTAAAGGCGCTTCGCGAGCTGGAGGAATCGCTGTTCGATGGTGACGAGGGTGAGGGCGCGCGAGGGGGCGGAGGGGCGAGGAAATCGGTCGACGCGTTGGCGGCGTTGAGTCGACCGTGGGCGCGCGCGTACGACAAGTTGGCGGGCGACGGCGACGTCGGGTGTCGTCGAGAGGCGTCTGTGCTGAATGGACGCATCGCCGTGGCGTGTGGGAAAGGGTTGGGGAAGATACTAAAGTCGACGCCGCTCGTGTCGGCGTGGGTGAAGGCGATGTGCGATCCCGCGGAGGAGGTGGCGGCGGCGGCGACGGCGGCGTTCGAGCGCACGTTTTCCACCGATGAACGACGACGAGGGGCGATGGCGCACGCGCACGAGGTCATCTTTGACGATTTAGTGGAGTCGCTCGGCAGGCGCGGACCGGGGGATATGATTTTTAGGGATGGGTCGGAATCGGAGCAGTTTGCGCGGTTCGATTTGAGCGTTCGAGCGGCGCTCTCGGCGTTGGCCTTCACGTGCGAACGCCTGTGCGCGCACGCGAGCGCTGAGAGCGACGCGGCGGCGGAAAAGTTTAACGCCGCGATGAATTCGCTCTCGCAGCTCAAGGTGCCGATCAAGGGGGAGTTTGCGTCTATTCGTCGCGAGGCGTACGCGACGCTCGATCGCGTCGTCAAAGCCTCCCGCGAGGATAATCTCACTCCCGCGTGGCGACGCGCGCTTCGAGACCAGATGCCGAAGATTGCGGCGACGAGTTTAGCGCTCATCTCGTCCGAGACCGAACCGGGAGGCATTCGAGACATGTGGGAATTAATACTGGGCGTCGTCACTGTCGACGCCGAGGCGTGGAACGCCGTCGACGTGGAGAAACAATTCATACCGGATGTGCGCAAACACTTCAAACGCGGCTGTTACGGCGCCGCGAGCGTGTCATCGCAGTCGCTGCTACCCCTGTTGGCGAACATGCCGCCCCGGACGCTCATCGAACGCGGTGCGGACGGCTCGCCGATGGCGGGTTTACGCGGCGTCCTCGACGCCGTCTTCGCGGGATGGAGTTTTCTCAGTTCGAGCGCGGTTCGCGCCAACGAAGCGCGAGAGATGGTCCCCGCGTTGCGCGAGGGCGTGTTATACGGCGTGTTAAAGCTCGCACCACTCACGGATCACGCCGAAGAGTGCGCGACGCGCGTCTGCGTAGACGACGTCGTCGGCGTCTGGATGCGAGAATTTCTCGCGCGCGGCGACGCGCGCGCGCTCGACCTCATGCGCGACGCCCTCGACGTCATGGCGACGAAACCGCACGCGAAAACCGCCGTGATCGAGGCCTGGTCCGCGCTCGGTGATATCACCGAACGCGCGCTCGAGGACGAGACCGCGGGCGAACACGCGTTCGCCATGTTTTCGCGCGTCGTCGCCTCGGGCGCGACGGCGTCCGCGTCCGCGTCCGCCGTGCGCCCGTTCGCCAAGGCTGTCTTCGCGCGCGCCGTTCACCACCCGACGACGCGTTCGGTCGATCACCTCGCCGCGCTCGTGGACGCGCTGGGCGTGGACGCGTTCGACGGCGCGCAACGGGTGATGGATTTTTGTCTGTCCGAACCGGCGCCGCCCGGCGCCGGCGCCGTCGTCGCCGCGGTGTTGAAGCACGACGCCACTCGATGGCGCGCCGTGATCGACCGCGCGTTGAGCGACGAGGACGACGAAGTGTGCGTGCACACCGTGGTGGACGCGCTCCGAGCGACGACGACGCCGTCGTCGCTCGCGTGCGATGCGTTGGACGCGCTCGCGCGGCGGTGCGCGCGGCGACGCTCGACATCCTCGGCGAGCGCGGAATTCCTTCGAGTCGTCTGTCGACGCGGACTCACCGCCGTGCTCTCGCGCGACGCCGCGATCGATGCGTACGAAATGATGGCGACGGGCGCTCGCGACGCGTCGGCGCGACGCGCGTTGGCGACGCGACCGCCGCCGAGCGAGGAACGCGCCGTCGTCGCCGCGTGGGCCGAAGCCGCGGGCGCGGCGTTCGGGGACGCCCTTCGTGAGAGTCAAACCACGGTGGAGTGCGTGATTCACGAGGCGGCGAGCGATGAGGATGAGAGTGAGGATGAAATCGAGTACGTGCAAACGAGAGAGGGAGAGGCGGAGCGAGATTGGCGAGAGATTGAACGCGCGGCGGCGAGCGGCGAGACGCTCGCGCCGGAGACGCGAGACGCGTTGGCTCTCGGCGTGATGCGCGCCGCCGCGCGCGCGGCGCGGAGTCTGTCTCCGGAAGAGTCAGAACTCGTCTTACGTCTGTGGGCGCGACGAACCGCGACCGCGTTGCGCGCGTTCGGCGTTGACGACGACGGCGTGGTGCGCGTCGCCGTCGACGAAGTCGCCGGCGCCGGCGCCGGCGCCGCCGCGAGTTTCCATTGGTTGAACGCGCTCGCGCGTGAGTTCGAGTGGACGCCCATTTTACTCGCCATGGACGACGACGCTCGTCGCGCGTTCATCACCGACGGTTTACGCGCGCCGACGAACGCGACGCGCGCGTTCGCGGCGACGGTGTGCGGCGCGGGACGATTCCGCGCCGAGACGCTCGACCGTCTCCTCGCCGAAGCCGTCGCGTCGGCGTCCGACGCCGACGCCTCGGACGACGCGCTGTTGACGTTCGTACGTCACGCGAGTGAACACGACGCCGAGTGGACGACGGAACGCGCGACGAGCGCCAGCGTGCGACGCTTTCTCGACGCCGCCGCGTCCCGACTGGAGACGTTTTCGCGTCCGCGACTCGCGCGTCTCCTTCCGTGGGTGCTACCTCCCACGGACATGTCCGGAGGTGATCAAGGACGAGCGTTCATCGCGACGGTGATCGAAGACGCGCGTCGAAACGTCGAGAATCGACGCGTCGGTCTGGACGGATCGACACTCGCGCTCCTCGCGGCGTGTTTCAGTCGCGGCGACGATTTGGATGACTCGTCGTCCTCGGCGTCGCCGCGGTCGTTGACGTGCGCGTCGTGCGCGCCGCTCGTCGACGCGTTTCGCGCCATCTCCAAGCGCGAAGCCGCAGACGCCGCCGCGCGAGCCGCCGCCGCGCGATTCGGCGGCGACGCGTCGGCGAACGACGCGACGGAGGCGGACGCCGGCGCCGCCGACGCCGGCATCGCCGCGCTCACCCGCGCCATCGTTCGACGGTGCGCGGCGGATCTCGACGCCAGGGATTGGGGCGCCGTCGTGGGTCGACTCGACGCGTGGACGTCGACGCGCGCGAAGACGGCCGAAACGCGCGCCGCGAACGAGGACGACGTCGATGACTCGGACGACGGAGGCGCGGCGGCGATGCGAGACGCGGCGGCGACGACGCGTCTCATCGACGGTTTACCCGTGGAAATCTCCGAACCCACGACCGCGTCGTCGTCCGGTGACGTCGTCCCGTACGCCGCGCGCGGTGACGCGGCGATGACGATCGCGTCCGCGCTCGCCGCGGCGTCGTGGCCGAGCGAGCGCGTCGACGTCGTCGAACGCGCGTTCGCGTGCGTCGCCCTCGCCGGCGCCGAGCTCAAAGACATCGAAGAGGAAAACGACGACGCGAGACGACTCGCGTTTTGGACGCGCGCGCGGCGAGAGACGCGCATGTGGGAACAAATCGCGCGCATCGCGTGCGGGACGGCGCCGACGAACGCGAGCGCGTCTCGCGCGGGGACGCGCGTCGACGCGCTCGAAGACGCGCCGTTTGAAACCGTGGCGTCGTTGTATCAACTCTTTCACGCGCGCGGGGTATCGAGCGACGACGACGATGTCCGGGACGCGCTCAGACGCGCGGCGTATGGATTATTATCGAGCGACGCGCTCGTGCAAGCCGCCGTCGTCGGTCTCGACGCGAGCATCGCCGACGTGGATAAAGTCGAACGCGCGCTCGACGCCGGCATCGCCGCCGCGGACGCCGACGACGAGGCAGACGTGTCCAATTTCGGCCCCCCCGCCGAGAGCGCCGGTCTGCGCGAAGATCTCGCCGCGCTCTTCTCCACCGCCGGCGCCGAGGAGTCGTCGTTCGACGCCGTCGCGCTCGGATGGGCGTTGTTCTTCCGGTACCTTCTCCGCCTCGCGCCGGATTCGGCGTGTCGAGAGCGATTGATCAACTACTCGCGCGAGACCAAGGCTATTCCCACGCTCATGCGCGAGATCACGCGTGAGATGCCACTTCCCGACGCCTCGGACGGAGACGCGCGCGAGGGAGACCTTCCGACCGCGTGGAGAGGCGTCGATTGGGACGACCCGACGTCGCCCGCGCAACTCTTCGACGCGCGTCTCTCGCGAGACGTTCTCCTCTACGCCGCCGCCCTCCGAGCCCTCCCGGCGAGCGTGCGCACCTTCGTGAGCGACATGAAACCACAACGAGACGCCAAGCGTCTCACAATCGCCACCGCCGCCGCCGTCTCGCCGACGCTCGTCGCCGCCGAATTCCGCGCCGTCGCCGCCTACGCCTTCGCCGGCGCCGGCGCCGCCGACGGCGCCGGATCCCTCGTCATCAAACCCTCCACCACCGCCCGCGAGGTCATCGCCAGGTACGAGATCGACGAATCCGCCCTCGAACTCATCGTTCGACTTCCCTCCGCCTACCCCCTCGCCCAAGCCGAGGTTTCCTGCGAGGAACGCGTCGGCGTCTCCGAATCGCGTCTTCGCAAGTGGACCCTCGGCGTCGCCGCCATTCTCAAACACCAAAACGGTGCCGTCGCCCAATCCCTCGATCGATGGCGACGAAACGTCGACGCAGAATTCTCCGGCGTCGAGCCGTGTCCGATCTGTTACGCCGTCGTGCATCCCGTCGATCATCAAAAACCGAGACTTCGATGTCGACAGTGCGACAACGCGTTTCACGCCGCGTGTCTGTACACGTGGTTTCGAACCTCGAGTAAATCCTCGTGTCCGCTCTGCGTCACCCCGTGGGGGAGTTCGTACAGGTAGAGGCGCGACACGCGCGCCGTCGTCGCGCGAGTGGGGTGCGCGCGCGCGTTCGAGCGCGACCGCGAGAGACGAGACGCGCGCCATTAGACGAATCGAATCGAATCCGAATCGAATCATGATGTACGCGGTCGTCACCGCGATCGCACCGTGTGAACGCGCGTACGCCTCTCGAACCAACACCACGCGCATCAAACGCGTCCTCGCGATCGACTGTTCGCTCCCGCGCGACGATCGCGTCGTCTCTCGCGCGCTGACGCTGTGGAATCATCGCGCGGTGACGATGATGGATTGTCGACCGGGCGACCTTCTCGCGTGCGACGCGCGCGCGATTCGTCCGCGCCGCGCTCGAGGACGTCACGCGCGCGACGATCGATCGCTCCACGCGCGCGAGGACGCGACGTTCGAACGTCTCGCGCGCGCGGAGGATCTTCTCGGACGAGGATGGGGACGCGTCGGACGCGTCCGAGACGAAAGGGGGGTGCCGAGTTTCCGCGGGTGCCGCGATTCCGCGGACGCGCGGCGACTGCGCGCGCTCGCGCGAAGCGCGAGGCGACGACACGCGGGAGCGTTGCGTCGAGAGGTGGATGAGGTCGAGAGGAGACGACGAGGATCGTTTTCGAGATTTGAGGCGTCGTACGTGGACGCGGAGGCGATGGGTGACGTCGGGGTCGGGGTCGGCGTCGGGGTCGGGGTCGGGGTCGGCGGGCGGGCGCGGAGGGTGCATTTTTTAGGACGCGTCGCGCGATGGACGGTGCGCGCGTCGTCGAGGGGTGAAGAGTTGGGATCGAACGGGGGAGTGTACAGTCGACGGATCGTGTGGGCGCGTCAGAGCGCGAATGGGGCGATGGTGGAGATCGCTTTACCGCCGACGAGGGAATCCGTCGAGGAGGCGAGACGCGCGGATTTGGCGCGCGCGGTGATCGACGTGCGGTTCGCGTTGGCGCGCGAGACGACGGTCGAGGGGTCGTGTCGTGCGTTGGTGTGTGATTCCAAGTATTCGTATTGGCGCGTCTTGGACGCGAGCGATCCGAGATACGAGGAGGTGTGCGCGAGAGTGCCCGAGACGGCGGGGATCGACGGCGCGTCGACGTGCGGAGAGTTGGCGACGCGCATGCGCGAGACGGGGTTTTCGCGCGAATCGGCCACGTCTTTGATTTCCTTCGACGCGGTCGTGCGTTGGGTGAAAGTGGAACTCGAAGGTGAGCGGCGATATCGACGCGTGCCGCGGATGTTGCTCGAGGAGGAGACGGCGACGGCGACGGAGATGATTAAATTCGCGTGTCTGGAGTGCGAACGCGAACTCGTCCCGGATCGAAACGGCGTGTATAAGCAGTGCCAATGCGCGTCGACGAGCGACGATGTGAGGTGTGGATTCACGTGGCGCGACGTCGTCTTGGGTGTGTGCGACCCGAACGACGACGCGGGCGAGGACGTCGTCGTGATGCGCGCGTCGGGCCATCTCGTGCGTCGACTCTTATTCGGCGTCGATCCGGCGTCGGTGCTTCGCGCGGACGACGACGACGACGATGACGAGACGGACGACGATGGAACCGACGTCGATGACGACGTCGGGCGGCCTCGACGAATTGATCACAGACTTCTCGTGTTGACGGCGATCAATCAACTCGTCGCGTGGAGGAAAAACGGCGCCGCCGCTCGGTGGCGAGTGAAATTCCCGGCGTTGGATGAAAACGGATTGGCGCGAAGAGACGAACTCGAACTGATAGATTTCAATATTTAGGACGCAAGCATCGTCATCGACGCGGCGGCGATCTCGCGAAGCACGCGCGCGCGCTCCTCGACGACGTCGAGTTCTCTCGCGAGTCGTTCTCCGCGCGGCGCGCCGCCGTCGGTTCTCGCGCATCTCGCCGCCAAATTTCGAACCGCCATCTTCGCCTCGGCGAGTTTCCGCGTGCGTTCGACGGTACTACGCGTCTTATACGCCGTCTCCTGTCGCAACCGCGCGTTTTCTCGTCGCGCAGCCTCCTCTCGTTGTCGCAATCGCGCCGCCGCCGCCGTGGACGTCAATCGTTCCTCCTCGACGCGCTTCATCTCGCGCTCGTGCGCCTCTCGACTCTCCTCAGCGCGTTTCTTACACGACGCCACGCTCGCTCGCAATCCATCACACGTCGTGCGAAGCGTCTCGTGCCTCGCGATGACGTCCGAGATATCCTCGAACGCGTCGCCGCCGCGCGTCTCCTCGGCGACCCGCGTCAAAAACGTCTCAAACGCGCGCACGCGCACCAACTCGCGCTCCACCCTCGACGCCGCCTCCGATCGCTCACGCAGCGTCTCGCGCATCTCCACCAACCGCTCATCCCTCCGCGCGTTCGCTTCGCGCTCCTCCTTCTCCCGACGCATCGCCACGTGTCGCTTCACTTCGTTTTCTCTGACAAAGGCTTCGAATCGTCGTACGTCCGCGCGCGCGCGCGCCTGCGCCGCCGCCACTTCCCGCTCCCGCGCATCACACGCCTCCCACCGCGCATCCCGCTCCCGCATCTTCGCCTCCAGCGCGCGCGCGACTCGTCGAAGCGCCCGCGCATCGAGCGCGCGAGACGACACCGTCGCGCCTCGCGCGAATCTCGCCGCCGCCAACGCGCGCGCCGCGTCCGCCTCCTCGTCCTCCTCATCCGACGAACACCTCCCGTCTTCCGAGCGACGCGACGCGAGCGTGAGAAACCCCTCGCGTTCATCCGATTCATCGCTCGACGAGTCGTCGTTCGTCGTCGACCCATCGCTCGTCGACGCGCGAACATCGTCTCGAATGCTCTCCATGGCGCTGTCGTTTGGTCTTCCCGACCGCCCGAAATAGATTAATCGCGCCGTCGTCGCGCGCGCGACCGCGCCTCGGTCGTCGGAGACGCGCCGCGCGTCGAAAAGAAATTGTGTCGACGCGTCGGCGCGTCGCGCGATCGCGTCGCGCGTCGCCGTCGTCGGTGACGCGTCGACGACCGATGAATGACGTCTCGACCGAATCGAGCGAGACATCTTCATTCGCGCGCGCGCGCGCGACGCGTCGTCGGAGACGCGAGACGAGACGCGGTGCGCGTCGGGAGACGATCGGTCGACGATGTCGTCCGCGCAGGTGAGACGCGGGGAGGTGACGCGCGCGCGGGGAGGTGATGCGACCGCGGAGACGCGCTCGAAGGATGTCGACGATGATCCCTCGACCGCGGCGCGAGATGGGAGGGGATGGACGCTCGCGCGCGCGATTCGCGTCGTCGCGGTGACGTGCGTCGTCGCGTTCGCGCTCGATCGACGAGCGCCGGCGAGAGGGGGGGCGGGAGGGATCGAGGCGTTCGAAGAGTCGAGAGCGCGCGCGACGGCGCGCGCGTTGGAGTCGGACGGGGCGCGGCCCACGGGGTCGCACGCCGAGGTGGCGGCGTTCGCGTATCTGGAAAATGCGGTGGAGAGCGTTCGCGCGAGCGTCGAGGGCGCGGAGGGGGTGGTGGTGGAACGTACGCGCGGGTCGACGAGCGGGACGACGGGCGGGACGTGGAAGACGGCGTACGCGAACGCGACGTACGTCGGCGTGCGCGTGCGAGACGCGCGCGCTCGAGCGGAGGGGTGGGAAGAGGTCGCGTTGGTCGTGAGCGCGCACGTGGACACGGTGCACGCGAGCGTGGGTGGGAGCGATAACGGGGCGAATTGCGCGGCGGCGTTGGAGGCGACGAGAGCGGCGGCGAGGAGAATCGCGAGCGATGCGCGGACGAGAGGGTCGCGCGCGATGTGCGACGTCGAGGCGAAGCGGTGCGCGGTGTTGGTGTTGATGTATAGCACGGCGGAGGAGGAGGGATTGGTGGGCGCGCACGGGTTGATGAATAATAGGGATTGGTTCGGCGACGGCGACGCCGCGCCGAGACTCGGCGTCGTGTTAAATTTGGAATCCATGGGCGCCGGGGGGCCGCACAGATTGTTTCAGACGCGCACGGACACGCGTGCGGGCGTCGAGGCGTTGCGCGCGTGGGCGCGCGTCGTCCCCAGAGCGAGTGGGAACGTGTTCGCGGAGGACATTTTCAACTCTGGACTCATCAACAGCGGAACAGATTACGCCATCTTTCGCGAATTCGGCGATCGCGAGACGGCACTGTTCGATTTCGCCTACGTCGAGCGCACGTCCGTGTATCACACGCCGAGAGACCGCGTGAAATACGTGCGACCTGGATCGATGCGACAGTCTGGGGAGAACCTGCTCGAGTTTATGTCGCACTACGTCCGTGCGGGCGGATTCGCCCTCGACGCCGACGCGACGGACGCGCCGCCCGCGCCCGTGTCGTGGTACACAGTTCCCGGATACGGCATGGTCGTGCACCACGCGCCTCGCCCGGAGCGTCACGCGACGTTCTTCGCGCTCCCGTTGGTGCTCTTGGCGTTGTTTTTGCGCAAGGCGTACTTGGGAGACGCGATTTTCGCGTCGGCGTCCGCGTCGCGCACGCAAGCCGTGACGCGCGCGCGAATGGAGGACACGTTCCGTCTCATGGTCGCCATCCCAACCGTCATCATCGGGTGCGCGTGCGGTTGGATCGCGGCCATCACGGGCGCGGCGATCGCGCCCGCGATGGTCGCGCGCGCGTTCGGCGAACCCAACGTCTTCGTCGCGCGTCCCGTCGGACTCGTCGCGCTCTCGGGCGCCGTCGCGTTCGGATGTTTCGTCGCCGTGCAGACCGTCGTGCACTCGCTGAGCTTCGCGCTGTTGCCTCTGTCGGTGAAGATGCGATCGACGGATGACGCCGAACGCGTCGCCCAATGGTCGTCGCTGTGCGGTAACGTCGTCGTCTGGGGCGCGTTGACGTCTCGCGCGGTTCGCGCCGGCATCGGGTCCACGTACATCGCCATCCTCTGGCTCTTCGTGCCTACAATGACGATGATCGCACCGACGCTCTTGCCGTGGACGTTCGCGCGAACGAACGACGCCGTTCCCGCGCCGCCGAGCGCGGACGCGATGGCGTTCGCCGTCGCCGCTCCGTTATGGATCACGTTCCCCAACGCCATCGTGCTCTTGCGCGTGCTTCAGGGCGTCGGTTCGCGGTCCGTCGTCGGTGACGGTTTGATTTACCTCTACGACGCCATCGGTGGTGCGGTGATCGGCGTTCTCGTCGCCGCGACGTGCGCGTCGTTGGCGCCGAGCGCGGCGGCGTCGCCGCGGCGGCGTCTCGCCGCGCGGCGCGCGTGTATCATCGCCGCGTGCGCGTGCGCGTACGCCGCGTGGTTCATGACGTGTACAGATGGTCGACAATGGACGTCGATGTCGCCGCAACCGCTCGTGCTGTCGCACGTCGTGTCGTCGAACGAGGCGCGCGTCGTGCTCGCGCGCGCCGGCGCCTCTCGAACGCGAGGCGTCGCGCGCGCGCTCCGATCGAACGCCGAGTTTCAGCGAGCGTTCACGCTCGAGTGCTCCGCAAACTCGACGTTCGATTTCGTCAACGCGGTGACGCGCGGTGCGTGCGCCATCGAGTCCAAGACGAGCGCGACGGCGTTGATGGACGAAGCGCGCGCGACGGGCGTCACGCCGCCGTCGTTCGGCGCGCCGACGCGAGACCGTGACGGCGTCCTCGTGCGCTTGTCCGTGGGCGAGAGTCTTCGATGGGTGCTCGCGGTGGACGTGCGGTGCGTGTCGCGACTGTCCGTGTCGCCCTCGTTCGACGCGAACGGTGACTTGACGGACGCGGACGAAACGTGGATTGACGTCGGCGAGTACGTCAGAGGCGCGGGCGGGACGCGTTTCGTCGTCAACGGCGTCGGTGGAGCGTCCGCACCCATGGAGTACGCGATTCGGTACGTCGTGCGCGACGCGGAGACGCGCGCGACGTACTTTGCGGGGAACGCGACCGCGGAATCCGAGGCGTGCGCGAACGGCGCGCGCGCGCGCGTCGATTACGCGTTGCGCACGCCGTCGGTGACGAAAATCGACCGCGCGCTTCCACCGTGGGCGGTGCCGTTCGGCAAGCACAAGAGTCCGCAATGGTTGGCGTTCGTGGAATCGCATGACGTGTTACGAGCGTAGGAGCGTCTCTTCTCATTCATGTACAGTACAAATACAAACAAATCTACGCGAACCGTCTCGGCGCGTCGACGTCGAAATCCTTCGCCCGCAACGACACGAATAATAAATCTTCATCCGTCCCGAACGCGCGTCTCGCGTCGTCGAAACACGACCACGTCACGATTTTACGCCCCTTCGTTCGAGCGTCGCCCGCGGGATCGATGAGCGTAAACGTCTTCGCGTCGACGTTCGCGTCTTCGACGACGACGTAGTGTCCCTCGAATCCTTCGCTCTTCGTCTCCCTGGGCGACAATCCGCGTCGATCCACGAGCGCCACGCACGCGTGCGCGCCATTCAAAACGATCACCGCGATATCACCCGCCCGCCCGCGTCGTCGCACGACTCGAACGGGCGAATCGAGCGCCGCCGCTCGACGAAACGCCGCGTTCACCCGCGCGACGTCTCGTAAATAATCATCCCCATAAAACGCATCCTCCGCCAAACGAGGATCGACACCCATCGTCTTCGTCACCAACACCACCCCTCTCGCCCCCGCGGCGGTGAAAATACCCGCGAGATCGATCGTCCACGTCGACCGACGCCGCCGCGCCGCGTCGAGCGCGCGCCGGCCCAACACGCACGCCGCGCACGCGCGCGCGCAATCCCACTCGCTTGTCTGCCGAGTCCACGCCACGCGCGTCGCGATGACGGGCGAACTCGCGCCGAGATCGAACGTCTCGCGCGCCTCCTCGGACGTCATGCACGGGACGTCGTCGTCCATGAATGGGCGCCATCGACGCGACGATCGCATTCGATCGGGACGACCGCGTCTCCCGACGTTCATTCGACGCGTCGCGAGCGTCACGTCACGTCGCGAGCGCGAAGACGACGTCACCCATCGATCGGGTCGCGCGTCGCGCGCGGTCGAGGACTGACGCGCGCGCGCGCCGCGACGCGCCCCTCGGCGGCCTTTCGGTATGTACTCTCATTCAGACATACGGTACGTATTCGTATACGTTTGAAAACTATCAAAACCATACAATTGGCCATACATAAAAACGCACGCCCCCGCGATCCCTCCGCGCCCCCACGCGCGTCACTCACCGCCCGCGCGCGACCGTCGACGCGCGCCGACCTCCCTCCGAACGTCCCGGTCCACTCCCTCCGAATCATGCCCGTCGAACTTCGCGTCGCCTCTCGCGAGCGCACGCGCGCGTCGACGCGCGATCGAATCCTCGCCCCGACGCCCCGATCGGGCGCCGTCGTCGTCGCCGCGCCCGCGCTCCCGTCGCTCGCCGCGAGCAAGGTTGAGGAAAAGAAAAAGGTCAACTTTAACGACGTCATGCGCAAGGCGTCCGCGAGAGCGTTCCGCGGGGGCGTCGCCGGGTTCGCCGCGGGTGTCATTCAGGTGGGAACCTTCATGTGGATGCGCACGGCGATGAATTATCAATACGCCAACGGGGGCACGATGCTGGGAAGCATCAAGTCGCTGTATAAGGAAGGGGGCGTGCCGAGATTGTATAAAGGCATGTCGTTCGCCATCGTGCAGGCGCCGTTGAGCCGATTCGGGGACACGGCGGCGAACACCGGGGTGATCGCGGCGTTGGAGGCGTACTATCCGCAAATGCCGGTGAGCGTCATGACGGGATTCGCGAGCGTCGGCGGGGCGACGTGGCGAATCTTTTTGACGCCGGTGGATACGTTTAAGACGACGTTGCAAGTGCAAGGGAACGCGGCGTTTAACTTGTTGAAGGATAAGGTGAAAGCTGGCGGCGTGGGCGTCTTGTATAACGGCGCGGCGGCGAATTTCGCGGCGAATTGGGTGGGTAACTATCCGTGGTTCGCGACGTTCAACTACTTGCAAAAGAACATTCCGCAGCAAGATACGGCGTTGAAGCAAAACTGCAGAAACGCGGTGATCGGTATGTGCGCGTCCATCGTGTCGGATTGCATCTCCAACTCGTTGCGCGTCGTCAAGACGGTGAAGCAAACGTCCGGAGACGCCAATTTGGGATACATCGACGCCATCAAGGGCGTCCTCGAGAAGGACGGCATGAAGGGCTTGTTCGGCCGCGGTTTGTCCACGCGCATCGCCACCAACGTGTTGCAAGCGATGGTGTTCTCCGTCGCGTGGAAGGGCATCGAGGCGGAGCTCAACAAGCGCGCCGAGGCGAAGAACGCGCCCAAAAAGGGCAAAAAGGCGTCCCTCACGGCGACGCAAGTCTCCGGTCTCGGTTTGCCCCCGCTCACCGTGGCGTGAGCGACACGCGTGACGGGTCGATGACGGGAACGGTGGTGTCTCGGTCTCGCTCGATTAGAACGCACGGTTCTCTCAGTTTTTGTTTTGATATTGAACACGTCACCTAACTTAA
>MDTE01053039.1_pt1 | contig 58956 bp, 54 predicted proteins | sample 811231 | NCBI WGS metagenome assembly MDTE01 (sample SAMN05326651, study PRJNA326480) | marine metagenome | isolation source: seawater | place: Indian Ocean: Red Sea | collected 2010
CATCCAAAGAGCGGAGGCGCCCAAGCGGTGGCCGAGACCTGGCGTAATCTCACCGCTGTTGGTGCCCGGCCGCTAGCAATCACCGACTGCCTCAATTTCGGTAACCCCGAGCGACCCGAGGTGATGGGCCAGTTCGTCGGCTGCATAGAGGGCATGGCAGAGGCCTGCAAGGTTCTCGATTTCCCAGTCATTTCAGGAAATGTTTCCTTTTACAATGAGACCAAAGGCGTCAGCATTCTACCCACCCCAGCGATCGGCGGCGTTGGGCTGATCAATGATATAGACCGTATGACATGCATCGCCTTCGCAGCACCCGGGGAACGAATTCTTTTAATCGGTGAGACAGCTGGTCATCTTTCTACTTCGATTTATGCCCGCGAGCTAAAGGGCCGCGAGGATGGCCCGCCACCCCAAATTGACCTTGCCACGGAGTGGCGAAATGGCCACTTCGTACGCGGGCTGATTCAGGAAGGGCGCGTCACCGCTTGCCACGATGTCTCGGACGGCGGCCTGCTGGTAGCTGTGGCAGAAATGGTTCTCGCGGCACTTGACGAAGGACGCGCTATCGGCGCGCGCATCGATCTGCCAGATGATGGCCCGCCACCTACCGCTTGGTGTTTTGGTGAAGATCAGGCGCGCTATATCGTCACTGCTCCAGAGGAAGCGATTCAGGCTATTTTCGACGATGCCGCGCAGAAGAAAATAATCATTAATGCCATAGGATTTAGCGGTGGGAGTACGTTGACACTGGGGCCCACCGATGCCATATCCCTGGATGAACTCAAGCACGCCCATGAAGATTGGCTACCGGAGTATATGGCAGCGACCAATGGGCGCGAAGGCTCTGGAGATTGAAATATGGCGATGGATTCTGCCGAGATTGTAAAAATGATCCAGGAGGGCATTCCCGATGCAGAAGTCCGTATCGACGACCTCAGAGGTGATGGCGATCATTATGCGGCGTTTGTCTCTTCCATGAGCTTCAAGGGAAAATCCCGTATCCAACAGCATCAGATGGTCTATAAGGCGCTAATGGGCCGCATGGGCGAACAGCTCCATGCACTGGCGCTGAAAACAGAAGTTCCCGCCGAGGACTAGTCTCGGCCAGCATCAAATTTCGAAGGAACGGATCGATGACCGACAATCCCGTAACCCAACGCATCCAACAGACAATCGACGATAGTGACGTGGTATTGTTCATGAAGGGTACGCCGGTGTTTCCGCAATGCGGCTTCTCTGCAACCGTGGTGCAAGTGCTCTCGCTGATGGGCGTCAAGTTTAAGAGTTTCGACGTGCTCGAGGACCCGGAAGTACGCGATGCCATAAAGAACTTTAGCGATTGGCCGACAATTCCCCAGCTTTACGTTAAGGGCGAATTCGTCGGTGGCTGCGATATTGTGCGCGAGATGTATGAATCCGGCGAGCTGACCGAATTCCTCACCTCTCAGGGCATCGAGCAACAACCACGCGCCTGACACCGTCCATCATGGCGGCTGATCCCACGGTAAATGCATGGGCGATCAGGGGATATCACGCACATATTTATTTCTGCCGCGAGACACGACGCGACGCAGCGGAATTGCGTGCCGCGCTGAGTGAGCGCTTTAATGTTACTATGGGTCGCTGGCGCGACAAGCCGGTAGGCCCCCATCCGCAATCCATGTATCAGGTCGCCTTCGCAACTGAGCAGTTCGCCGAAATCGTGCCTTGGCTAATGCTTAACCGCCGAGGCCTCGACATCCTGATCCACCCCAACACCGGCCGAGACGTAGCTGATCATTCGGATTTCCCGCTATGGCTCGGCGAAAAACTGAAATTAAATCTCGATAAGCTACGTTAAAGTGCGCCAGAGCGACCACATCGTTAACCGAGACGTTAATGACCAGCGCCTCTCAGCTGTACTTAATGCCTCAGCACAAGGATGTCCTAATCCTAGCCAGCGCTAGCATTCAGGGTGCCCTCCACGATTGCAACGGCGATAACCGCGAAGTAGTCGATGGCTTTGAGCTTTCAGGAAATAAAGCGCCAAGGGCAAAGCCTTACCTTCTCCTATATGTTCACTCAACGTGCGAAACTGGAATTGCAAAGAGTTGTATGTATAGCCTTAAATCTATGTTGGCCTGTCCGGAGTATGATTGGGCCAAACGTGATGATCGCCCAGGAAAATATCGACCAACAACTTCTGAAAGTGAAATTCATGGCCCGGTAAGACCGCCGCGAATTTGGTATTAGCGTAAGAAATATCTGCCATTGATTGCATGCGCCCTGCCTTGCAAGCAGCAAAATTGGAAAAATTATGCTCCCAATGCAACTCGACATGGCAGCCAGCATGGCCATGATCTTCCTCATGATCACCTTCGCCATGACCTTCAAGTGGCCACAGTGACAGCGCAACGATTGCTGCGATGGTGATAAGGGCGGCAAGATGATCGAGCTTGAACATGGCTACTCCTCCCGCGAGACGGAAACCGAAGGCAAATGTTAACGAATTTTAGTTGCCACACAATTATCAAACTCAAATGGAAGGACCGTCCGAAGACGGTCCCGAATCTCTATAGAATGAAGAGTGCTTCGTTAGCGTGAGTAGTACTCGACCACCAGATTGGGTTCCATTTCCGTCGGATAGGGAACATCGGCCAGTTTCGGCGTACGTACGAACTTGCCTTCCATACGGTCGTGATTGACATCCATATATTCCGGCACTTCACGCTCTGGTGAATCGACCGCAGCCAACACCAGCGGCAGTTCTCGCGATTTCTCCTTCACCGTTACCTCGTCGCCTTCCTTTACCGGATAGCTTGGGATAGTGACGCGTGTGCCGTTCACTCGGACATGGCCATGGCTTACGAACTGGCGCGCGGCGAAGACAGTAGGTACGAATTTCATACGGTAGACCACAGCGTCAAGGCGACGTTCAAGAAGGCCAACCAGATTCTCACCGGTATCACCCTTCACATTCACTGCCTTCTCATAATAACGCTGAAACTGCTTCTCAGTGATGTTGCCATAATAGCCGCGCAGCTTTTGCTTGGCTTGCAGCTGGGTGCCGAAATCAGACGGCTTGCGACGGCGCTGGCCATGCTGCCCAGGGCCATAATCTCGCTTGTTCGTAGGGCTCTTAGCACGGCCCCAGAGGTTTACCCCAAGACGGCGGCAGATCTTGTATTTCGATTCGAGTCGCTTGCTCATGTGACCTGCGATATTTGCACAAAAAATATGCGCCGGCCGAAAGGCCAGCGAAGTGGCGGTACTATATACAGGCGGCTTCCGATGTCAAACGGAGAGGCGGAATCAGTTGGCAATATTTCTAACCTCATGGTTTGCCGCTCGGCGGCGTGTTCGCAAGGGTTTTGACGATGCCATAAAGGCTCTGCACATCCTGCTGTGATAAATTCAGGCGCATGAAGAGATTGCGCATATTACGGGTCATCTTAGGTCTCATAGCGGGCGTCGGATAGAAGCCCCTGGAGGCCAACTCACCCTCTATCATATTGAAAAAACTTAATATCTCTTCTTTCCGCGCAGCTGAACTCCGACCCGTGGGCAAACGCTCCGGCACCGTTTCGCAGGATGCCAAATACCATTCATAACTGGCAATGAGGACAGCCTGGGCCAGGTTGAGCGAAGCAAAGGCAGGATTAAGTGGCACCTCGATGATAGCGTCAGCGAACACCACATCGTCGTTGTCAAGACCGCTCCGTTCTGGGCCGAACAGGATACCCGCCTTGGTAGCAGTATTTTGCCGCATATTCGCCGCCGCCTTGCGTGCGGTGAGAACTGGTTTGACCATCTCGCGCCCACGCGCGGTAGTGGCATAGACCATATTTAGCTCCGCTACCGCCTCAGCAACTGTGTCGAACAAGCGTACCCGCCCAATTACCGCATCGGCACCAGAGGCTGCTTTCAGTGCTTTGACGTTGGGCCAGCCATCACGAGGGGCAACGATGCGAAGGTCCATCAGACCGCAATTCAGCATAGCGCGCGCTGCTGTACCAATATTCTCTCCAAGCTGCGGACGAACAAGGATGATCGCTGGCCCGCCCGTAGAGGCGAACTCCGCCGCCTGGGCCTTTGCATGGCGGCGATCCGTGCCTGCCACGGCGCTAATCCGGCTCGCCAGGAAGTTTGATAGCCGAGAAATCAGACCGCACACCAGTCCCCAAGATCGAACAGCAGATATAAATTTGTCCGTCCACCATTTTCCGCTCTATACCGTGCGCCGCCAATCCGTTGTGCCATCCGGTCGGTCCTCAAGGATGATACCATTTTCTGCCAGAGACTCGCGAATATTGTCCGCCAAGGCAAAATCTTTGGCTTGGCGGGCTTCCAAGCGGCGCTCGATTTTCGCCTCAATATGACTGACATCCTCCGCTGTCTCGCCACCCTTGAACCAAGCTTCAGGATCCTGCTGTAGAATGCCGAGGATACCGGCAGAGGCCAGGAGTCGGACACGTTTCTGCTCCCGCCCCCTCGCGTCAGCACTCATCAATTCATCGGCTTGGCGTTCCAGCTCCGCCAGAGCGAGAGGCGTGTTGAGATCGTCCTGCAACGCACCAACGAAGCCGTCATCAAGGCCTACCGCGTTGCCATCGGGTACTCGTGCTCCGGACTTCTGCAGTAAGCGGTATAGACGGTCAAGCCTCGTCTGTGCCTGCTTTAAGCCGCTCTCGGTCCAATTAAGCGGATGACGGTAATGTGTGCTTAGCATCATCAGGCGTAGCACTTCACCCGGCGCACGTCCCAATGCCTGTCTGATAGTGATGAAATTACCCAGCGACTTCGACATTTTCTCACCATTCACCGAGAGAAAGCCGTTATGCATCCAATAGCGCGCAAAGGGGTGACCAGGGCAGGAACATTCACTCTGCGCAACTTCGTTCTCGTGGTGTGGAAAAATCAAATCTGATCCACCACCATGAATATCTATGGTGGTGCCTAGGTGCTTGCGACTCATCGCTGAGCATTCGATATGCCAGCCGGGCCGACCGCGCCCCCAAGGACTGTTCCAGCCGGGAAGCGAGAGATCACTCGGCTTCCATAGAACAAAATCTGCCGGGTCACGCTTATAGGGCGCGACCTCAATCCTGGCACCCGAGATCATTTCATCGCGATCGCGGTGCGACAATTTGCCGTATTCAGGAAAAGATGGAACGTGAAAGAGAACATGACCGTCCGCCGCATAGGCGTGTTCTGAAGTGATCAATGCTTCGATCATCTCGATCATCTCGGCTATGTGTTCGGTTGCACGCGGCTCGACATCTGGCGGCAACGCGTTCAGTTCAGCGATATCCGCGTGGAAGGCTTCCGTGGTAAGGGCCGTGATCGAGGCGATCGGCTCGCCAGAAATTTTCGCCGCCGCATTGATCTTGTCGTCAACGTCGGTGATGTTCCGCACATAGGTGACAGCACCCTCGCCATAGATTCTGCGCAGTAGGCGGTAAAGAACGTCGAAGACAACAATGGGGCGAGCATTACCGATGTGCGCCAAATCATAGACCGTCGGCCCACAAACATACATACCGATTTTCGTCCTATCGATCGGTTCGAACAGCTCCTTACGCCGCGTAAGGGTATTGTAGAGAGAAAGCGCCACCAAGATTTTCCGCCCTTTATTATTGTCGTACCGTCTCGTTACGTCCTATCGCTAACGGGTAACAGATTCAGCTTTTACGGTCCATGCTCAGGGGGCGCTACGAAAGCGGTTAGTGATGGGATAGCGCCGGTCCCTACCAAGCGCGCGGCTCGTCAGCTTGACGCCAGGTGGCGCCTGGCGACGTTTGTATTCGGCAATGTCCAGCATATACCAGACGCGAGTAACAACCGCTTCATCATGGCCACGAGCGACAATCTCGGCAGTTGCCAGCTCCTTTTCGATGAGACATTCCAGTATATCGTCAAGCACATCATAGGGCGGCAAAGAATCTTGGTCAGTTTGATCTGGCCGCAACTCGGCAGAAGGAGGCTTAGTAATAATATTTTCCGGAATGACTTGGCCTTCCGGCCCTCTAAACTCGGACGACCAATGCTGATTACGCCAACGCGAGAGCTCAAAGACAACGCTCTTATAAACGTCCTTAAGGACCGAGTAGCCGCCGCACATATCTCCATATAGGGTGGCATAGCCGACCGACATTTCTGATTTGTTGCCAGTTGTGAGTAACATATGGCCAAGCTTATTGCTCAGAGCCATCATGATTATACCACGCGCTCGCGCCTGAATATTTTCCTCCGTTGAGTCGGTTTCAAGCCCAGCAAAAGCCTTGGCCATTATGCCATCAAAGGCCTCAACCACAGGCTCAATAGAAATCGTGTTGAAAACTAGACCGAGAAATCTACAGCATTCGGCAGCGTCTACCAGAGACGCCTCAGAGGTATAGCGCGAAGGCATCCGCACGCAATGCACTCTCTCAGGCCCCAACGCGTCGGCGGCAACGGCAGCAGAAAGTGCCGAATCGATCCCTCCCGATATACCGATAGCAACGCCAGGAAAGCCGTTCTTGCCGACGTAGTCGCGCAAGCCCCGCACCATCGCGTGATAAACCGCCTCGAGGCCTTCCAATTGTAGCGCAGGAGGCATCATGTCGCACAGCCAAACGCCGCCTGCATCTTCCGACCAACGAGTGATCAGCATATCTTCGGCGAACATGGCGGCACGGGCACGGAGCGAGCGGTCAGCGCCGAGTACAAAGGACGCGCCATCGAAGACCAATTCGTCCTGTCCACCGACTTGATTAAGGTAGATAAGCGGCAAGCCGGTATCGACGACCTGTTTAACCGCGTTGTTTAGGCGCGCATCAGGCTTGTCACGCTCATAAGGTGAACCATTTATTACAACGAGAATTTGCGCGCCTGATTCAGTAAGACATTCGGAAACCTCTTCAACCCACATATCCTCGCATACCATCACACCAAGCCGAACGTCCCGAAAGGCGATGGGGCCGGGCAAGGGGCCCGGCTCAAACAGGCGAAGCTCATCAAACACTCCGTAATTCGGCAACGCATATTTGTAACGCTTCGCAGCAACTTCACCGCTGTCCAGGAGCAGCGCTGCATTGTAAAGTTTTCCATCTTCCCGCCATGGAGCGCCAAGAAGTACGGCCGGGCCATCATCGCCGGTCTCGGCAGCGATCTCGCGCACCATCGCCTCCGCCGCCTCTTGAAACATCGGCTTGAGAATTAGGTCCTCTGGTGGATAGCCCGTGACTACCAACTCCGTAAACATCACCAAGTCAGCGCCAGCGGCAGCGGCCTCGACACGTGCGTTGCGGATTAGAGCGGCATTGCCGGGAATATCACCGACTATTGGGTTGCGTTGGCAGAGCGCAATCGTAAGTGAGGCAGACATAAGGCAGTTTCTCTAGCGCTTCCAGGCGTCAATTAGCTTTTTTTGGGTGCGACTGAGCGAACCCGTTTCGCAGAAGAAATTCACGTCCTGCTTTCACCCGCACCTTGCCATTATAGGCGATAATATCAGCGGTGGCGTATGTCTCGGCCCAAATGTCGGGCAGGAACGAGCCGGTACCAATGACGTCAATTGGAGCGCCAGCACTTGCCATCACCTTACACTTCTCCGGATTGAAGCCCGAACTCGCTATGATCTTAACTTTTTTGAAGCCAGCTTCATCCAATTTGTCGCGCATATGGAAAATCGCGGCGGCGCTCACGCCGGTACCTACCAACCATTTGAGTTCTGTCTCGCTGCGATACTGACGCACCGCCCGGGGTTTATGCTTTTCTAAAACCGAGTAGGAACCAGCCATATCGAGGCCCTCGACATAACGTCCACCATGAGTGTCAAGCCGAACCCGGAGCTCGCCGGCAGCAGCTATTTCCGAAAAGGCGCGGCACACCTCAAGGGCGTCCGTGACTTCTCGGCCGAAATAGTCGATTAGTACCGTTAACCCCTCATCAGGAAATACCTCATGGTACATCTCTGCCGCGCGGAGTGTCGAACCAGCATATCCAACAAAGGCATGCGGCATAGTGCCGAAACCCTTAGAATTCCCATAATAATGGGCGGTCTCGTCGTTAGAATTAGCGACAAAACCGACCGCATCACTGTCACGCTTAGCACTTTCTGAGCCAATAGAGGCGGCATAGGCCATCATTTCCGCCATCTCTTGACCAGCGCAATGACGCGCGTCCATCGCCATGAACCCCACTTCTGGCAAAGTGACGCACATGGAATAGGCATTGTACGCAGCTACACAGGCAGCGCCAAGACGCTGAAGATAGAGGGTCTCAAGATCAACTAAATGATAGAGCGGACCGCTGATAAAAAGGAGTGGCTCGCCTGCACCGACCCAATCGCCTTCCTCAAAACGGCTTTCAATGATGAATTTCGTACCACGCTCCTTAGCGACACTATCCAACCATTCAAGAACTAGGCGTGGCGCGTAACAGACCGGGCGGCGCATGAAGATGGCATAAGTCACGTTCTGGTCCCCAAAGCGACCGACCGCCTCGCGGGTTTTTACGAAGTAACGGTCCGTTCGACTGGTGATATCCGCTTGGGAAGGGGAGTCGGCCATAATACGCCCTGCCGGTTGCCGGGGGAATCGAAAGCGATGCCTTTTTTAGGACGCCTGCATGTAATGAGATTCTTGGATACGTTCCGTCTGCAGTCGTTCAGCAATGAGAAACGCCAATTCAAGCGCCTGCGAAGCGTTGAGCCGCGGATCGCAGTGGGTGTGATAGCGGTCCGATAGGCTTTCTTCAGTGATCGCTTGGGCACCACCGAGACATTCAGTCACATCCTGGCCAGTCATCTCGAAATGCACACCACCTGGATAAGTGCCTTCGGCACGGTGTACAGCAAAAAAGCGGCTCACCTCCGAGAGGATGTTGTCAAAAACACGGGTCTTGTAGCCGTTCGAAGATTTAATTGTGTTGCCATGCATTGGGTCGCAGGCCCACAAAACTTTGTGCCCTTCGCGCTCGACGGCTCGAATGAGAGGCGGCAGTCCGGCTTCAACGCCGTCGGCACCCATGCGAGCAATAATAGTAAGCCGACCAGGCTCGTTACCCGGATTGAGAGTATCGATAAGGCGAATTAGTTCGTCCGGGTCCAACGACGGTCCTGCCTTGACGCCGATCGGATTGCGCACCCCACGGAGGAATTCGATATGGGCACCGTCCGGCTGGCGAGTGCGATCGCCTATCCAGAGCATATGCGCCGAGCAGGCATACCAATCGCCTGAAGTAGAATCGACTCGGGTCAACGCCTGCTCATAGCCGAGCAGCAGAGCCTCGTGCGAAGTATAGAAGTCAGTTTCGCGAATCTGCGGCGTCGTATCTGAGGTCAGACCGCAAGCCGCCATGAAATCAAGAGTCTCAGTTAGGCGCTCTGCTAAATCGCTATAACGATCGCTAAGCGGGCTGTTAGCGACGAAACCGAGATTCCAACGCTGCACTTGATGAAGGTCTGCATAGCCGCCCTGAGCGAAGGCACGCAGCAAATTGAGTGTCGCGGCTGACTGGCTATAGGCCTGCATCAAGCGCTCAGGATCGGGCTCGCGCTGAGTGGATTCGAACTCCATGCCGTTAACCATGTCGCCGCGATAAGCTGGCAAGGTCTCATCGCCTACAGTCTCCATATCAGCGGAGCGCGGTTTAGCGAACTGGCCAGCAAGGCGTCCAATTTTCACCACCGGGCATTTAGCGCCGAAAGTAAGCACGACGGCCATCTGCAACAAAACACGAAAGGTGTCGCGGATATTATCAGCGTGGAATTCAGCGAAACTCTCGGCACAGTCGCCGCCTTGCAACAGAAACGCCCTACCCTCACAAACATCTGCCAATTTCGCCTGCAAGCTCCGAGCCTCGCCTGCGAATACTAGCGGCGGTGAGACAGCAAGACGTGTCTCAATTTCCTCCAGTCGGGCCGGGTCAGGCCAGGACGGTTGCTGTAGGATGGGCAGTTCGCGCCAACCATCAGGATTCCAGGTTCGGGTCATGTCATGCCTCCTTGGGCACCGCATAACAATTTAGGGGCTGCCTATACGCCTTTATCGCAAGTTTCGCCAGTAATTCATTATGGCAATGGACAATGTTACGATACATCCGGCTCGTACATGGTCACGAATTCTTCCGCCAAAGTAGGATGCACGGCAACGGTTTCGTCGAACTGCGCCTTTGTAGCGCCAGCCTTGATGGCAACGCTGAGAAGCTGTACCAGTTCGCCCGCCAGATCCCCGACCATGTGACAGCCCACCACCCGATCGTCCGCCTTGTCGACCACCAGCTTCATAAAAACTTTTTCGTCACGCCCAGTGAGCGTGTGCTTGAGTGGACGAAAACGCGTCTTGAAGATATCTACGGCGTCATAATGGCCACGCGCCTCCTCTTCGCTCATGCCAACGGTGCCGATCTCTGGTTGAGTGAATACGGCGGTTGCAATGTCGTCGTAATTCGGCGTCTGGGAGTTATTGTTATAGAGCGATTCAGCGAGGCAGCGGCCTTCATGTATCGCGACCGGAGTAAGATTGATCCGGTCGGTGCAATCACCTACTGCATAAATGTTCTCAACAGTGCTACGAGATCCTGAATCAACAGCGACTGCGCCCTTATGATTGCGCTCGACACCGATATCCTCGAGGCCGATCCCATCCGTATTGGGATCACGACCGATGGCAAATAACACCTGATCCGCCTCTACCACGTCGCCATGCGTTGTCGTCAGCACGACGCCTCCGCTGGATTCCTCCAGCTTGACTGCGTTCATATTTAATCGCACATCCACACCTGCATTGCGCATCTCTTCACAAGCAATCTCGCGTATGTCCATGTCGAAACCACGCAGAATCATGTCGGATCGGTAGAGCTGAAGTGTCTCTACACCAAGGCCGTTGAAGATGCAGGCAAACTCGCAAGCAATATAGCCCCCACCTACGATAACGATGCGCTCCGGCAATGCCGGTAGATCAAATGCCTCGTTTGAGGTAATCGCAAGCTCAATGCCCGGAATATCCGGCATGGCTGGCCAGCCGCCGGTGGCGATGAGGATGGTCTCGGCGCTATGGAGCTCATCACCGGTGGAAACCGTATGGGTATCGGCCAGACTACCTCGCCCATCAATCACGGTGACCCCAGAATTGTTCAAGAGACGGCGGTAAATACCCTCGAGCCGCTTGAGCTCTTTAGTCTTGGCTTCGACCATCTTAAGCCAATCGAATCTCGTATCGCCAACGCTCCAGCCATATCCCGCTGCATCCTCAAAATCGTGACTGAAATGCGAGGCATAGACTAAGAACTTCTTAGGTATACAACCGCGATGAACACACGTGCCGCCCATGCGACTTTCCTCGACCAAACCAACGCGCGCACCATGACTCGCGGCGCGGCGAGCGCAAGCGACGCCGCCCGAACCGCCACCTACGACGAACAGATCGAAATCAGACATTAGAGATTTATGAGTCGATACCGCCCATGCAAAGGTATTTCACCTCCATGAATTCGTCCAAACCATAATGGGAACCCTCACGACCAACACCCGATTCTTTCATGCCACCAAAAGGAGCGACTTCAGTGGAGATGATGCCAGCATTGATACCGACGATGCCATATTCAAGCTGCTCGGCAACGCGCCAAATACGGCCGATATCACGGCTGTAAAAATACGCCGCGAGGCCAAACTCAGTGTCGTTGGCGAGTTGCACCGCTTCGTCATCAGTGTGGAAACGGAAGAGAGGGGCCAGCGGACCAAAGGTCTCCTCGCGGGCGACCTTCATTTGTGTATTAACATTGGCAATAACAGTTGGCTGAAAAAAGCTACCTCCAAGTTCGTGGCGCTCACCACCTGTGACTATTGTGGCGCCTTTTTCTAGCGCATCCTGGATATGCTCCTCGATCTTTTCGACGGCCGCCATGTCGATTAGCGGCCCCTGCTCAGTCTCGCCCTGAAGGCCGTTGCCGACCCGCATCTTATCGCTCGCTGCAGCGAGTTTTTCGGCGAATTCATCATAGACGCCATCCTGCACCAGAAACCGATTAGCACAGACACAGGTTTGTCCGGTGTTGCGGTACTTTGATGCCATCGCACCCGAGATCGCATCGTCCATATTGGCATCATTAAACACTATGAAGGGTGCGTTACCCCCAAGTTCCATAGAGACTTTCTTCACAGTTGAGGCGCATTGCTCGATGAGAATTTTACCGACTTCAGTGGATCCGGTGAAAGAAAGTTTGCGCACTATCGGGTTGGAAGTCATCTCGCCGCCCATCTCTCGCGAAGGACCGGTCATAATGTTGAGCACGCCTGGAGGAAAACCGGCGCGTTCGCCAAGTTCACATAGCGCCAGCGCCGAATATGGCGTTGAGGTCGCGGGGCGCGCTACTACAGTACAACCTGCCGCCAGCGCCGGCCCAGCCTTGCGAGTGATCATCGCATTAGGGAAGTTCCATGGCGTGATCAATCCGACGACGCCGATCGGCTCCTTTGTTACTACGATGCGCCTGTCGTTAGTCGGTTGAGGAATCACATCGCCATAAGCACGCTTACCCTCCTCCGCAAACCATTCGACGAAAGAACCGCCATATGAAATCTCGCCACGAGATTCGGCCATAGGCTTTCCCTGCTCAGCAGTCATGATCATGGCGAGGTCTTCCTGATTTTCCATCATCAGGTCAAACCATTTACGCAAGATTTTCGAACGCTCCTTGGCGGTCTTCGCACGCCATGCAGGGTAAGCGCGGTTCGCCGCCTCAATAGCGCGGCGGGTCTCGTCGGCGCCCATCGCCGGCACGGTACCAATCAAGCTGTTATCTGCTGGGTTATTTACATCGATGGTTTTGCCGTTATCGGCATCGACCCATGCGCCGTCGATATAACATTGCTGACGCAGCAGGCTGGCATCTTTGAGAAAAATACCAGAAGCGATTTCAGCGGTAGCGGTAGCCGTAGCCATAATTCCATCTCCCCGTTCAAAAATTCATCCGTCCTGGGACACACGCACATCTGCAGCATCCAGACTTTGGCCGCAGCCTATCGCTCCGAGCCAGCGGCGGCAACCGCATCGTCGTAAGGATCGCCTAATTGTGAAATTGTATGTTTTTTGCAATAAGACGCCGCCATGCGAGGAAGCAGAGATCAGTGTACACACCCCACTCGGCGGCAAATCATTGCGGGCGCTACTGGATGGAGTGCGGCTACTGCCGTCGGTGCCTGGCCTCGCTGCAGCGATGCCAGTTTTTGGCGCATTAAGGAGCGCAAGGTCGCGCTGCACAATTTGTGGACTGAAGAATATCTCGAACTAATTTATTGGCGGGACGGTGTATATCTTGCCGAACCACTCACCCAATTCGACTATCTCCTGCGCGACTGGCGTTCACACCAGATCGGCAAGATGTTCCGCGGCGTTTTCGATCAGCTCTTTTGGCTTAACCAGACACTTGGCGGCGAAACCACCTTCGGCGTGATTTCCGGATTCCGTTCAGTGGAAACCAACAAGATGCTAAAAAAGACCAGCGAAGGTGTCGCCACCAACAGCCTGCATACCTACGGTATGGCGATAGATGTGCGCGTACAGGGCGTTGCAAGCACGCAAGTCTGGCGTCAAGCAATTGAACTCGGCATGGGCGGTGTTGGGCTCTATCGCTCCTCCGACTTCGTTCATCTCGATGTCGGTCCTGTCAGATCCTGGGACGGTTGATGAGGTTATGAATTTGGTTTGATTGTGGCGACAAGCATGTCCTTAAACTTTTAGACAGAGGTTTCTTCTCCCTGCGGAGAATGCTGTTCAAGCTTTAGGCGCTCATCCAATTCCTTTTGCAGTTCGGCGGTTTCCTGTTGGCGCCGCCACATCTCAGCATAATTACCGTTAGCGGCAAGCAATTTTGCGTGCCGGCCCCGCTCAATTATGCGGCCATTATCGAGCACCAAGATTTGATCAGAATCGATAATAGTTGAAAGACGATGAGCAATGACCAACGTGGAGCGGTCGCGGCTTACTTCGCGGAGATTGTCCTGAATCTCCTTTTCCGTCTTAGAATCGAGCGCCGAAGTAGCCTCGTCAAAGAGCATGATGCGTGGGTTCTTCAGGATGGTGCGGGCAATGGCGACACGCTGCTTCTCGCCTCCGGAGAGCTTCAGCCCGCGCTCGCCTACTTGTGTTTTATAGCCGTCAGGCTGAGAGATAATAAAATCGTGAATATGGGCAAGGCGCGCAGCCTGCTCGATATCATTTTTGCTTGCCTCAGGTCGGCCATAGGCGATGTTGTAATAGATGCTATCGTTAAACATCACCGTATCCTGGGGAACAATGCCAATAGCCGCTCGCAAACTGTCCTGCTGTACCTCGCGAATATCCTGGCCATCAATTCGAACGGTGCCCGCCTCAATATCGTAGAAACGGAAGAGAATGCGTGAGACGGTAGATTTTCCTGCGCCTGACGCTCCAACGATAGCCACCGTCTGACCCGGCGGCACTTTGAAGGAAACATTGTTGAGAATAGGGCGACGCTCGTCATAGGCGAAACACACTTGATCGAACTGAATCTCGCCATCAGCCACCTCTAACGGTTTGGCCCCCGGCCTATCCTCGATCTCGGGATGAACATGGGTGAGCTCGAACATCGCCTCCATATCCGTGAGCGACTGCTTGATTTCGCGATAAACAAAGCCCAGGAAGTTTAAAGGAATATAGAGTTGGATGAGATATGTGTTTACTAGAACGAAATCGCCGATGGTCATAGTCCCGGCAGCGACTGCGAACCCTGCTTTGATGGTAATGCCGGTAAGGCCGATCGCGATGATCGCACCCTGGCCAATATTGAGCATCGAAAGGCTTGTCTTACTCTGCACTGCCGCCTTTTCATAGCGCCGGCGCGATTCGTCGAAGCGCTCGGCTTCATGCTGCTCATTACCGAAATATTTAACTGTCTCATAATTGAGTAGGCTGTCGATAGCCTTGGTGTGCGCCTCTGAATCCTGCTGGTTCATGCGACGACGAAATTTAAGACGCCATTCGGTCACAGTGAGCGTGAAAGCGATATAGGCGGCAATTGTGATGAAGGTGATAGCGGCGTAGGAAACGCCGTAGAACCACCACAAGATGCCGCACACCATGATAATTTCGACCAAGGTCGGAAGTATGTTGAACAGCATGAAGGTAAGCAGGAACTCGATACCCTTGACACCGCGCTCAATAGCACGCGACAGGCCACCGGTACGCCGCTCAAGGTGAAAGCGCAGTGATAGTTGATGAAGGTGCTCAAACACTCGGAGCGAAACAGTACGAATAGCGCGCTCCGCCACCTTCGCAAATACAGCGTCCCGCAACTCACCGAAAGCGACTGTCGCGATTCTCAGTGCTCCATAAGCGATAAGCAGCGCAATCGGTACCACGATTAGGACGGCGTGGTCTTTACCCAATATGTCGATTACCTGCTTATAAAGGATCGGCACATAAACATTGGCCACCTTGGCCAACACCAAAAGGATCAGAGCCAAGACCACACGCCCACGCATCTCAAACGAACGTTGCCAGAGGTACGGTAGCATCGTGCGAATGGTGTGCATATGCGATCGGGCAGCGGGAGGCCGCATCTCTTGCGCTTCGCGTGGCATGTGGACCATAAAATCTCGCGCGGGTTAGAGGACGGACCGAACGGTCTTAATAACTGCTAGGTAGAGATCATTGCGACATTTGGCAATCGCTACCGGCTTTTGTTCACAAACTCGGCCGAACGAAGAAGATCACAGAGAAGTAATGGCACATGGCACCTGCGAGCACGAAGATATGCCAGATCACATTGTGATAGCGCAGACCGGTCCAGAGATGGAAGGCGACCCCGACGGTGAAAAAAAATCCGCCAATGCCGAACAAAACCAGTGCCGCCCAGTGCAAATTGCTGACAAGTGGTTCAATGGCCACGAGCCCAGCCCAGCCGGTAGCAAGATAAAGCCCGATAGACACCTTTTCAAATTGGCCCGGAAAAGCAAGTTTGAGCACAACGCCGATAATTGCAAGGCTCCACACCACGCCGAACAGGCTCCAACCCCAGGCTCCAAGAATACTATTGAGCGCGACAGGAGTGTAGGTTCCAGCAATAAGGAAATATATTGCAGAGTGATCCAACAGGCGCAGCAATTTGCTGAGCACGCCAAGTCGAAGTACGTTGTAGAGCGCAGAAGCGGTGAAGACGAGCAGAAGAGTGCCGCCATAAATTGTGAAACTAGTTATCGGCAGCGCTCCAGAATAGCGGCTGGCTACGATAATTAGCATGACTAGCCCGGAAATGCTGGCGCCAATTCCGAGAGCGTGGCAAATATTGTCCACTAATCTTTCGCCGAACGTGTAGGGATGCGCTTCAGTTGCGCTCAAAACCAATTTTCCATCGCGAAGGTACCCAGCTTTAAATTGAATGGTGACCAAATTACGACACTGCGAACTCGACAGGCTTTGCGAAAACTATGATCTCTCGATCAGGGACATAATTTTTGCAGCAGCCTTGGGGATATTAGTGCCAGGGCCGTAGATGGCAGCGACGCCGGATCCCATCAGATAATCGTGATCTTTGGGAGGAATCACGCCACCGCAGACGACCAGTACATCGTCCGCCCCTTTCGCCTTTAGTTCGGCGATCAGCTCGGGTACCAAGGTCTTATGGCCAGCCGCCAAGCTGGATACACCAACGACATGGACATCGTTTTCTATTGCTTCACGCGCTGCTTCCTCAGGGGTCTGGAACAGCACACCGATATCAACATCAAAGCCAATATCGGCGAAGGCGGTGGCAATTACCTTGGCACCCCGATCGTGGCCATCCTGGCCGAGCTTGACCACCAACATGCGTGGGCGGCGGCCTTCTCGCCGCTCAAAGGCAGCAACTTCAGAGCGGATACCAGTAAATTCTTCGTCATTCGCATATGCAGAGGCATAAATTCCCGAGACCGTCTGCGTCACCGCACGGTGGCGGGTAAAATAGGTTTCCAGCGCGTCTGACACCTCACCCACCGTGGCACGAGCCCGCATGGCATCGATAGATAAGGCCAACAGATTAGCCTTACCCTTGGCACCTTCCGTGAGGGCATTGAGCGCAGCCCTGCAGGCGTGTTGATCGCGCTCAGCACGAATTTTGTTGATGCGCAAGATCTGCGCTTCACGAACGGCGGTGTTATCGACATCGAGAAGTTCTGGCATGTCATCGCTACCGGACTGATATTTGTTAACGCCAACAATGGTCTCCTCACCACGGTCGATGAGCGCTTGTCTGCGGGTAGCGGACTCCTCGATATGGAGTTTCGGCATCCCGGCCTCAACAGCACGCGTCATGCCACCCATTTTTTCAACCTCCTCAATTAAGTTCCAAGCAGCGTGAGCGATGGAAAGGGTAAGCGACTCAACATAGTAAGATCCACCAAGCGGATCCACAACGTGACGCACGCCAGTCTCCTCGGCCAGGATCAATTGAGTGTTGCGCGCAATGCGGGCAGAGAAATCGGTCGGGAGCGCTACCGCCTCGTCGAGCGAGTTAGTGTGCAGAGACTGAGTGCCACCCAAAACAGCCGCCATCGCCTCATAGGCAGTGCGGATAACATTGTTATAGGGGTCCTGCTTGGTCAGCGAAACGCCCGAAGTCTGCACATGTGTACGCAGCATGAGGGAGCGCGGATCCCCTGGCGTAAATTGCTGCATGATTTGTGCCCAAAGTAGCCTCGCTGCGCGAAGCTTAGCGACCTCCATAAAAAAGTTCATGCCGACGCAGAAGAAGAAGGAAAGGCGTGGAGCAAATTGATCCACCGGCAAGCCGCGTGACGTCGCCGCGCGGACATATTCGAGCCCATCGGCAAGGGTGAAGGCAAGTTCCTGCACCAGTGTCGCACCAGCCTCTTGCATGTGATAACCAGAGATCGAGACAGAATTGAAACGCGGCAGGTTCTTAGCCGTATGGGCAATGATATCAGCAACGATGCGCATCGAGGGCTCGGGCGGATAGATGTAGGTGTTACGAACCATAAATTCCTTGAGAATGTCGTTCTGGATTGTGCCAGAAAGCCTGTCCTGCGCTACGCCCGCTTCTTCGGCGGCAACGATAAAAGCAGCCATTACCGGCAATACCGCGCCGTTCATGGTCATCGACACGCTGACTTCATCTAAGGGGATGCCATCGAATAGAACCTTCATATCCTCGACGCTGTCGATTGCAACTCCAGCCTTACCTACATCTCCGAGGACCCGGGGGTGGTCGCTATCGTAGCCCCGGTGTGTCGCGAGATCGAAAGCAACCGATAGGCCCTTCTGGCCTCCAGCAAGATTACGCTTGTAAAAGGCGTTCGAGTCTTCAGCGGTAGCGAAGCCAGCATATTGCCGGATTGTCCACGGCCGATTGGCAAACATGGTAGCACGTACGCCCCGAGTAAACGGCGCAAAGCCCGGCAACTCGCCATCAGTCTGCATGTTTTCAAGATCAGCTGCAGTATAGAGCGGCTTGACTGCAATGCCCTCAGGGGTATTCCAAATCAAATTATCTGTGTTGGCACCTTTAAGCTCTTTAGCAACAAGCGCCTGCCAATCTTCTAAGCTCATTTTAGGAAAATCAGTCATCGCGGAGCCCAAGTGTCTTTTCGCAATTGCAAAAAATTATGCGGCAACGCTTTATGTTGGTCAATTAGCCCCATAATTGGGGCTCCGGTGGATACAACAAGGTATCGTCATAGCGCAATCCGGGCTCAAAATCTCGTGCGATTAGGAGCGGGCCGTCGAGATCGACATAATCGGCCAGTGGCGTCAGCAAAAAGGCCGGCGCCATTGCTAGAGATGAGCCCACCATGCAGCCAATCATTACTTGGAAGCCACGTGCTCGTGCTTCTTGCATGAGCGCCAATGCCTCCGTAAGCCCGCCAGCTTTGTCCAGCTTGACGTTGATCATGGGGTATCTACCTTCCAGTCGGTCGAGATCGGCGCGGGTGTGGCAGGATTCGTCAGCGCAGACAGGAATTGCGAGATCGCGCCCGACCAGGGCATCGTCCTCTGCTACTGCCAATGGTTGCTCGACCAATTCAACTCCCAGTTCCAAGAGTGCTGGCAACATGGTATCGAGCATTTCCGGTCGCCAACCTTCATTGGCATCAACGATGAGGCGTGAATTCGGCGCGCCATCCCTAACCGCTCGCACCCGCTCAACATCCCCCTCACCTGTCACCTTGAGCTTAAGGAGCAACAGATGGGCCAAGCCGCGGGCCGCCTCGGCCATGTTCTCCGGAGTATCAAGGCTGAGCGTCATGGCAGTCGTCACTGGCTCGGGAGCCTCAACACCGGCAAGTTCCCAAGCACGCTTACCACTCATCTTCGCATCAAGGTCCCAAAGCGCACAATCGAGAGCGTTTCGCGCAGCGCCGGCGGGTAGTAAATCTTGCAGTGCCTGTCGCGTTATCCCGGCTTCTACGTCTCCACGCCGGGTTTCTATTTCAGCCATCACGCCTTCAATGCTTTCGCCATATCGCGGATAAGGAACACATTCAGCCCGGCCGGTGACCCCCTCTTGCTCGATTTCTACAATAATCGTGGAAGTTTTTGTCCGTGCGCCGCGCGAGATACGAAAGGTGCCGCACATGGGCCAGGTTTCCGCTCGGACGCGGAGAATACTCATGCCTTAGAGCAACCGATCAACGATCGGCGAAACCCCCGTCCGCATGGGGTCAACGCATGGCAAACTCAGCGAGTCTGACGTTTCGTTCAAAATACGATTCGCCTCATCCTCGTCGTACTGGCTAGTATTGATCGCAATACCCGCACAGAATGCCGCCTCGTTGGTCAATCGCGCCGCTGCAAGATTGGCTGCGAGGCATTCCTGTAAATTCGGCAGCGGCCAATCCGGCAGACCACGCATATGTTCGCGGCTCGGCTCATGGCAGAGCACGATAGCGTCAGGTTGCGCACCGTGGATGAGACCCAGTGTCACTCCGGCGAAAGAGGGGTGAAATAACGATCCCTGACCCTCAATCGCATCCCAATGATCTGGATCATTTGCTGGGGTAAGCCACTCCGTCGCTCCTGAGATGAAATCCGCAACCACCGCATCGACAGAGACGCCTTCACCAGCAATAAAGATGCCCGTTTGGCCAGTGGCGCGGAAGTCCACTTCTACACCACGTGCCCGCAATTCGCGCTCAATGACAAGCGTGGTGTACATCTTTCCAACAGAGGCATCTGTGCCAACGGTGAGCAGGCGCTTGCCCGGGCGCTTCACGCCCGAGGCAAGAGGAAAGGTTCGGTCAGGGTGGCGCACGTCAAACAGTAACCGGCCCAATGCCCGCGCCTTGTCCCTCAGTACCGGGATATCGCTTAGGCGCATATGGAGCCCAGCAGCAAGATCCATACCTTGGTCCAGCGCCTCCAACAAAGTATCGACCCAATTTTCTGGGATGACTCCACCGCGATTGGCAACACCAACGATCAACGCGCGAGCACCCGCTTCGGCCGCCTCGGCTACCGTCATATCGCCGATGCCGACGCTCGTTTTACAACCGTCAAGACGCAATTGCCCGAGGCACCAGTCCGACCGCCAGTCAACGATGCCACGCGCCGTCTTGGCCGCCAAGTGATCGTGGGCATCGCCCAAGAACAGTAAATATGGGTGCTCAATTTCCTTGCGGTCGTTCATCTCTCCCGATGCCCTCTTACTGTTGATTGAATATGAGTGTGCCGCGCTGCTGCCCTGGCGGCAAGACAGTTATCTATCTTGATCGCGCTCCAACGGCGGGCTAGGTTGCCTATGGCCGTTACCCCGATGTTTTACGCAAAATGAATGTAAAAAATGATTTTATCGCACTGATTGGCAACACGCCAATAGTTCGTCTCAAGGCTGCGTCAGAGCAAACGGGCTGCGAAATATTGGGTAAGTGCGAGTTTCTTAACCCAGGCGGCTCGGTCAAAGACCGTGCGGCGCTATTTATCGTACGCGACGCGGAAAGGAGCGGTTTGCTTAAACCGGGCGGTATAATCGTCGAGGGCACAGCGGGCAACACTGGCATTGGCCTTGCACTGATCGGCAACGCCCTCGGATACCGCTCAACGATTGTCATTCCCGATACGCAAAGCCAGGAGAAAAAAGACATGCTCCGGCTTTGCGGCGCGGAGCTAATCGAAGTACCAGCAGTTCCCTACCGCGACCCCAACAATTACGTCAGATATTCTGGCCGCCTCGCCGAGGAAATCGCCGCCAAGGAACCGAACGGTGCTGTGTGGGCCAATCAGTTCGACAATACCGCCAACCGGCAGGCCCATATCGAAACTACCGGCCCAGAGATTTGGGAACAGACAAGTGGCAAACTAGACGGCTTCATCTGTGCCGTCGGCACCGGCGGCACGCTGGCCGGCACCGCTATGGCATTGAAGGACCGTAACCCCAATATCGTTATCGGAATGGCCGACCCGATGGGGGCCGCACTTTATAATTTTTTTACAGATGGTGAGTTGAAAGCGGAGGGCAGTTCAATCACCGAAGGCATTGGCCAGAGCCGCATCACCGCCAACCTTGAGAACGTACCGATCGACGAGCCCTTCCAAATCCCTGACGAGGAAGCACTGCCAATTATTTTCGATCTCGTTCTCAACGAAGGGTATGTCCTGGGTGGGTCCAGCGGCATTAATATCGCTGGCGCGATACGGCTCGCTAAGAAGCTTGGCCCCGGCCACACCATCGTAACCATACTCTGCGATTATGGCATGCGATATCAGAGCAAGATGTTCAATCCGGAATTCCTCCGCGCCAAGGGCCTACCGGTGCCACCTTGGCTAAACACGGAGGGTGGTAATAGCAGTGACTGAATTACTATTCTCCGAGGACTCCTATCTGACCAGTTGCAAAGCACGCGTCATCGCCGCAGTGACCGGCGCCATTCAGTTTGACCGCACAGTGTCATACTTCACTTCCGGCGGCCAGCCGGGGGATCACGGCAGTCTCCAGCTCGCCGACACCAGCGAGATCACTATAGAGAATACTGTGAAGGATAAGGAGACGGGCAACATATTACACCTTGTCCCCGAGGATACACCACTACTCAGCGTGGGAACGGAAGTTACCATCAAAATCGACTGGGAGCGCCGCCACAAGCATATGCGCATGCATACCTGCCTACATTTACTAAGTGCGGTAGTCGGGGCACCGGTGACAGGCGGGCAATTATGGACTGACAAGGGTCGGCTCGATTTTGATTTGCCAGAGACCTCCCTCAACAAAGTCGATATAGAAGCGCGCCTAAATGAACTGATCGTAAGAGACGTTCCAACGTCAACTCGCTGGATCACAGATGAGGAGCTCGAAGCCCAGCCCGAGTTGGTGCGCACCATGATGGTCAAGCCGCCAACTGGCCAGGGGCGTGTGCGACTTCTCAATATAGAGAATATAGATCTCCAGCCCTGTGGCGGCACCCATGTCGCTCGGACGGGAGAGGTCGGGCAGGTGGTTGTACGCAAGATCGAGAACAAAGGCCGCCATCACCGACGTATTATTATCAATTTCAAGGAGACGGTGTGAACACCCAACTGCCTGGACCACTAGTCTCGTCGGCCTGGCTCGCTGAGCATCTGAAAGCATCCGATGTGAAGATCATGGACGCCTCCTGGTATTTGCCTGGCGAAAAAAGAAACCCAGCCGCCGAGTTCGAAAAAACTCATATCGAAGGCGCAGTTTTCTTCGATATCGACGGCGTGCGCGACCCAGATAATCCCCTTCCCCATATGCTGCCGAGCCCCAAGTGCTTTGCCGAGCATATGTCGCGCCTTGGTATTTCCAATGCGGATGTGGTCATCGCATATGATAGCGCGGGCATCTTCAGCGCACCACGGGCCTGGTGGACGCTCCGGGTTTTCGGACATGACAGAGTGGCAATTTTGGACGGCGGCCTACCGGCCTGGCGCACCGCCAACTTAGCAACGATTTCGGGTCCCGCCTTGCCGGTCGCAAGCACATTCGAAGCCAACTTTCGGCCCGAGCTGGTGCGCGATCTGGCACAAATGCTGAGCAATATGGAAACAGAACTTGAACAAGTTGTCGATGCGCGCGGACACGGACGTTTTGTTGGCAGTGAACCGGAAGTTCGTCCTGGCTTGCGCTCCGGCCATATCCCAGGCAGCACCAATCTGCCTTATTCCGAACTTATAGACACCACCAATCAATCGCTCCTGCCAGCCAATAAAATTGAAGCAGCGCTTGTTAGTCGCGGAATCGACATAAAACAACCAATCGTTACAACGTGCGGCTCAGGTATCTCCGCTTCGCTACTTGCGCTTGCGCTCTATATTTGCGGCCATAACGCTGTCGCCGTTTACGATGGGTCTTGGACCGAGTGGGGTGGACGAATCGATACTCCACTCGAGTCAGAATAACAGGCCCCGCTTGCCAACGCTGATCCGCTCGGCAAGGATTGGCGAAACGTTGGAAACAGGAAGGCACATAGAATGGCGAGGCGGGGTGGTAAACGTATATGCTCAAAATCCGCGGGAACGGCAACGAGTGGTTTGTTGGCTGTGCTCATTTTCCTTGCCCAAACGGGGTTGCCCGTCCGAGCACAAGACAACATTCCTCCAACGGTCCTGACTATGATTGAATCGGCTGCCGCTCATGCCGATGCGAGCATGATGTCAGCAGTGGTAATCGATGGCATCTCCTCTCACCCAAGTTCTGTCGAAGCAATCGTGCAAGCTGCAGCACACGTCGCCCCTGCCTATTCTCTCAAAGTCAGCTTAGACGCGTTGGACGCGTTTCCAGGGTTCTCTGAGCAAATCACCCGGGCAGCGGCATCCGTCACCCAGGAGATCGCCGGCACGGTAAATGCAATCGCCAAGCAACCAACTCCACTTTTGGGCGCAAACGTCTTTCTGCCGCCCTCACCGGGGGAAGTAGGCTTTGAGCAACGCAGGAAGGAAGGGGGCCTATCGGACTTTGATATTTCTCTTGCGGTGGGTCCCGGCTTGGAGCCGACATATGAAGGCGATGATGCTTATGACGCGGTGCTAGTCCCCGACATACACATAACCTGGCGCGATCGATTATTCTTGGATTGGACGGGCTCGTCTGGAGAACATTTGCGCCGCGGTTTTGGTGCTAAGCTGCTACGCAGCCGCACATTCACTGCGGGACCCTATTTAACCTACGACCCCGGTCGAGAAGAAAGCGTGTCACCGAATTTGCTCGGCATGGGAGATGTAGATAGCGTATTTGAAGCTGGCATCTTCGCAGAGTGGCATTCCGGCAGTTACCAGTTTTCGGTGGACTATAAACAATCCCTTCTCGAAGAAGGACATGATGGCTCGCTCTTGACTCTTGCTGGTGGCTACGGTGAGCGAATTACCGATCAGCTCGGTGTCGGCTTCACGGGATGGGCTACCTATGCTAGCGAGAACTATATGACCTCTTACTACAGCGTGAATGCTCAGCAGGCTGCAGCCACGTCGCTCACGAGGCCTATCTTTAATCCGGGTTCAGGGTTCAAAGATATTGCTGGAAATATTACTCTCCGATTTGATTGGAATGAAAACTGGCACAGCCTGTTCGCTGGACAGTGGAAGCGGTTGGTCGGGGATGCAGCAGCATCACCACTTAGCGTTACCGATGCAGAGAACCAATTATTTCTAGGTACTACAATTGGTTACAAATTCTAGAGCTTTTCGAAGCGCTGGCTTTACCCAACTATTAAATATTCCTGATTAAGAAATATCCCCGGCGACCTATTCGTTGACCCAAGCCGTAATCTGCCTTAACCGAGCGGCCAGGGGGAGAACTTCCCAATCAAGCCCGCTACAACCGGCGCTTTCTAGATGAACGGCCTAGACACAAGCAACTCAATCGCTCGTTTAGACGGTCATCATAAATACGTACCAATAGTCGCGACCAAAAAAATGTCTTCTAGGCTAGTCACGCTGCTTATTTTAGATCACCCAACCGAATAGGCAGGCCACTATTTTTGGCGACCGCGCCTGCTGGCCGCGATTGGCGGGTAGAAGGCTTCTTCTACATCTCTAGATGAGTGTGTTAGCTATAGTTTATAAAGGATTTGGGCTCGCATTATGTAATTATAGAAATGTTCCCAGCGTTAATAATGCTTCTGGCCGCAATTTCAACGACCGATTAGCGCAAAAAGGCATTTTAGGTGCTTAGGTGCGCATTAAGCAACAAATGGCAACCGTCTATGTTTACGCCAAAACGAATCAATCATCGAATAAGGCACTTAGTAGGAGGGATCACTAGAAGCGCGGTCTCAATCGCTCTTTCGGCTATATTCTTGTCAAACACCGAAATCGCTAAGGCTGATGACTTGCTGCGAGGCGATTTGCTGGGTTCTGTCCAAACTCACACTGCCAAGCATGAGGATACACTATTGGATCTCGCACGAGATCATGAGCTCGGATTTGTCGAAATTGTCGCTGCAAATCAGGGAATTGATCCATGGATTCCTGGCGAAGGCAAAGAGATTGTCCTACCCACTGGACATCTCCTACCGAACGCTCCACGCGAGGGGATAATTATTAATCTTGCTGAACACCGGCTTTACTTCTTCGCCAAAGACGGCGTCCGAACTTATGCGATCGGTGTTGGACGCGACGGTTGGGATACGCCTCTTGGCACCACGCGAATCGTCCGCAAAAAGAAAGATCCTATTTGGTATCCGCCCAAATCAATTCGAGAAAAGCATCCCTATTTGCCAGAAGTTGTGCGCGCTGGGCCCAACAACCCACTCGGCCAGCACGCGCTTTATTTTGAATGGCCGACCTATATGGTACACGGAACTAACATGCCTTGGGGCGTTGGTCGGCGTGTCAGCCATGGCTGTATCCGACTCTATCCTGAAAGCATCGAAAAGCTATTCAATGAGGTTTCAGTGGGCACGGCAGTGCAGGTTATCAACCAGACAATCAAGGTCGGCTGGTCGGCGAGAGAGCTTTACATAGAAGTTTATCCTGAACCAGAACAGGTCGATGAGTTGGAACGCGAGGGCAAAATTGCGAGCGCGGCTAAACTCTCCATTAGCGACGCCTTATATAGAATCAGAAATCTTGCTCGCGACAAACTGTATAGACTGGATTGGGAGGCAATTCGGAATGCTCTCGTAGAGCGCACCGGTTTGCCTGTACGCGTTACGCTACGCGACCATGCCCAAAAAGAAACCAAATAAAGATATTTGTGGGTCTGGAACCTTCGATAAAGGATCAAAAGAGGGAGGGTTATTACTTCCTCATCTGACGCTGAAATATTCGGTCCGCCTTATCGGCCGCTGCCTTAGCATCTTCAGCAGCCCGCTCAGCAGCATTAGCAGCGCGCTCGGACGCGGCGTTAGAAGCGGCAATTTCATCTCGTAAAGCAGCGATATCATTCTTTAGAGATATAATCGCTGACTGATTTCGCATGGCATCCTGCTTCGCGCTCTGCGCGGTCCCCAAAGCACCATCGCCAGCACCTCCACTTTGGGCGGTGCCCGAATCGCTCGTTGCAGTCTGACAACCTGCCACGGCCAAGGCTATCGGCACAACCAGAAGCGCGGATCGGGACAACAGCTTACTTTTAGACATATACAGACTCCTCGAAGCAGATTAAGGCAGTGAGTTGAGGCGATTTAACGAATAGTGTCAAGCGTACTTATCCTCAAAATGCCAAAATATCCGGTGATTTCGGGCATTTTCCCGCTAAAATGTGCGCGCTGCCTTGAAAAAAGCCGCACTGTTTACAGAAAGACGAAACAATTAGGAGGTTAATGTACCGTATATCTTATGAATCGAAATACCGTAATCGCAGAACTAGCCAAGAATGAATCAACAATTGGCCAACACATTTGTATAAAATAACCAAGTTTCCTGAAACTCCTGAAAAAAGCAGATAAATTCACTTTTTAAACATAGCGTCGGCCTCACTACGAACCACCTCACGCATGCTAATTTCCTTCCTTACGCGCTCCAACTCGCAACAGAGATCCTTGATATATTCCTTCAGCGCTTCAACTGACAGATTGTCCAAGTCTCGCGGGACCCAATCTGCGGGTTTCGAAATTGCAATTTCGACATCGTCCATAATTTCCCCCTAATCCCAACGCCCAGATTATAACAACTCCTAGGAGCGTTCCGGGAGTAGAAATAAATAAATAAATAAATGAATCACGAGAGTAGAATTAAATGAACAAATTAAAAAACCTGATCGCCGAAGACATGCGGGCGATCGAGATATCCGAGCCAGGAAATGCGAATGTCCTTGTCCCCACGCGCCGTCCAACACCCAAACCGGGGCATGGCGAAGTGCTAATTCATGTCGCTGCCGCTGGTGTCAATCGGCCTGATATAATGCAGCGCCAAGGTAGCTACCCTGCACCGACCGGTGCTTCCGATATACCCGGCCTGGAAGTTGCCGGACGCGTTGTGGGCTGCGGTCCAGGCGTTAGGCGTTACAAGATTGACGATGATGTTTGCGCTCTGGTAACGGGAGGCGGGTATGCCGAATATTGCCTAGCACCCGAAATTCAGACCCTTCCCTTCCCGGCTGGTTATTCCGCCGCTGAGGCATCTTCCTTGCCGGAAAATTTCTTCACCGTGTGGACCAATTTGTTCGAACGCGGCCGTCTAGCGGCCGGCGAGCGTCTCTTGATACATGGTGGCTCAAGCGGTATTGGTACTGCGGCCATCCAGCTTGCCACCACCTTTGGAGTCCGCGTCTTCGCTACTGCCAGTTCAGAGAATAAATGCAACGTCTGCCGCCAACTGGGTGCTGAACTGGCTATCAACTATCAAACCGATGATTATCTAGCTGCCATCAAATCGGCTACTGACGGCGAAGGTGTCGATTTGGTGCTCGACATGGTGGGTGGAGACTATATACAGCGCAACCTACGTTGCCTCAGAACAGAGGGCCGGCTGGTACAGATTGCTTTCTTGAAGGGTTCTGAAACGGTGCTCAATCTAATGCCGCTGATGCTGAAACGGCTGACTATTACCGGGTCAACGCTACGCGCGCAGAGTACCTCAGCCAAGGGCCGTATCGCGGCAGCATTGGAGACGGAGGTATGGCCGCTGCTTGCAGCGCGCCAGATCGCACCGGTGATCGATAGCTCATTTTCGCTAGAAAACGCAGCCGAAGCTCATGCACGCATGGAAACAAGCGCCCATATTGGCAAAATCTTGTTGATTCCCGGCGGCCAATAATAATGACCAGGCCAATTGACCCTTGTCCTCCAAGAGGGATATATCACTCCTATTCATTCCGGCGTACAAAGTATGCCCGGCGCCGATCCGAGAAGGAATCGGGGCGAAAGGATAGGTTATGTCTGAGTTATTGATGCCAAAGGCGACAGCAGTTTGGCTGGTTGAGAATACCCTGCTCACCTTCGAACAGATCGCAGCATTCTGCGACCTGCACGATTTAGAGGTTCAAGGCATCGCAGACGGCGAGGTCGCCGTCGGAATTCGTGGCCTCGACCCAACCACCAATGGTCAGCTCACACGTGAGGAAATCACTCGCTGCGAAGCAGATTCGAAATTGCGCTTGGAATTGAGCACCCCAGGCAACAAGATACCGCGGCGCACCCGCCGTGCCCGATACACACCGGTCAGCAAACGCCAAGACCGGCCAAACGCGATCGCCTGGCTGCTCAAGAATTACCCGGAGTTGAACGACGCCCAGGTCGGCAAGCTCCTGGGCACCACGAAATCGACTATCACCGCGGTGCGCGAGCGTACGCATTGGAATACGCCCAATATTTCGCCACAGGACCCACTACTCCTGGGCATTTGCACCGAGCACGAACTGCTGGAAGAATTGCGCAAGGCGCAACGGCGCCAGGAACGGGAGGCAAAGAAAACCGCGCGCGAGGTGAAGAAAGCCGCAGCCGCATCTGCAGAGTCCCACAAGGCACCATTGCCCACGGAACCAGAGCCGCCGGCGTCTCTCAATCCCTACGCTGACACGGAGCCTTCAACAGGTCCCAAGACCCCTGCTCCGCAAATGCCTGAAGCACCGACCCAAGACGGCGGATTGGACGAGCCTGATGTGGCCTCTGTTTTCGGTGAACAGCCCACCAAGCTGGAAGAACCCGGAACGGGCGGGGTGACATAAAGCATTTTTATCTCATTTCCGTTCAATCAAACGGTCCTAGTTATTTTACTGGTTCACGTGTTATCTGGTACGACTCCGCCTGCTCAGTATTCGTGCTAAACTACCGCAGACGGCCAAATGCGCCTAGCACCTAAGCCACGCTTTCTAGCCTCTTTTTGGAGGTCGTCTCGAAATTTTGGATGGGCGATACCAATCAACGCCTGGGCGCGCTCGCTAAGAGATTTGCCGCGCAATTCAGCAACACCATATTCTGTTACCAACATATCCATGTCAGTGCGCGCGGTAGTAACCACCGAGCCTGGCTCGAGGCCCGAGACGATGCATGAGAGTTCACCATTCCTCGCCGTCGAATGGGTTACCACGAAAGAGCGCCCACCCTCAGCCATCATCGCACCTCGAATGAAATCTGCTTGACCGCCGGTACCGCTATATTGCATGCCGCCAATTGATTCTGAGCAGGCTTGGCCGGTGAGATCGACCACAATCGTCGCATTGATCACCACAATGCCCTTATGTTGCGCGATATAGGCGGTGTCATTGGTAAGGTCGACTGGATGACCCTCGATAGCCGGATTCTCATGGAGGAATTCATAAGTCTCTCGGGTTCCGGTGGTAAAGGTATACAGCGTCTTGCCCGGATTGATTGTCTTTCTCGAATTATCCACAACGCCTTCTGCCATCAGCACCCGCATGGCATCAACAAACATTTCTGTATGGATACCGAGATTCTTGTGACCGCGCAGACACAGGCCGACTGCACTTGGTGCAGCACCATAACCCAATTGGATCGTCGTGCCGTCCGGAATTCGCTCGGCGATTAAGGCACCTATCTTTTCGTCTTCAGGCGTGGCAGTCGGATTGGGTAATTCGAATAGATCACTCTCATGTTCAACGATGGCGTCTACCTCGGAAACATGTATCAAGGCATCACCACCGACCCGCGGCACATTGGAGTTTACCTCCACCGCACTGAAGCACGATGTACCGATCAGTCGCTTGGTGTAATCGATGCTGATGCCGATACTCATAAAGCCTTGATCGTCCGGCGGCGATGCCAGGGTCATCACTGCATCAACATTCATGTCGTCGCGCATGATCTTGGGCATCTGGCCAAAATGCATTGGCGTCATGTCGTAGCGCCCCTCGAACACTCCGGGGCGGTCGGAGGCACCGCAGAACAGGCTGTCCCAGTAAATCATGTGAGCATGTTCTGGCTGCAGCAAGGCCTTAGCGAGAGAGGGACCAGGCAAAATCGTACCGGCGCGGACATTTGGCAAGCTGCTATTCCGAATGGCACGGCCCATGGCGGCAAGTAAAGCAGGCGGCTGGCCTGCCAGAGTCGGCAACACCAGGCGTTGACCACTTTCCAAGTGGCTGACAACATCGTCCGCGCTTCGCAACCGATTGCGATATTCCGACCGCCAATCTCTGTTTTGAGACATTTTTCCTCCCTTAAGGTGGATCGATTTTGGCGCGCTACCCTAGATGGAGCAAGCGTGGCGACGGGATATGTGGCCAGAAGGAGTTAATTTCCTTTATGTTATGACAAAACATTTGCTAATTGTTCGAACCAAATCTGGGCAATTCACCGTCAAACATTTGATGTAAGAATGATGATCACTCCTTCCGATCTGGTCTCTCATATCGAAAGGTTGAGCCACGCTAAAATACTTTGCGTTGGCGACCTCATGCTCGACCGGTTCGTTTATGGCGATGTCGAACGAACCTCGCCAGAAGCTCCGGTGCCGGTGCTTACGATCGAACGCCAATCTGCCATGTTGGGCGGAGTGGGAAATGTTGCCCGTAACCTAATCAGCCTTGGTGCACGTGCAACGCTGCTCTCGGTGGTGGGCGATGACGAAGTCGGGCGCATTCTCACTCAGCTGGTTGGCGAAGAGAAACGAATTGAACCACACCTCCTGGTCGGGCCGGGCCGGCGCTCCACCGAAAAGACTCGCTTCCTTGCTGGCAGCCAACAACTTTTGCGCTCCGACCTGGAAACACGCAAGCCAATCGGTGAACGTACTGCGGAGAACCTTCTACGTATGGCCGAAGACATCGTTCCACAATGCGACGTACTGGTGCTCTCGGATTATGCCAAGGGCGTGCTTACCGATGATCTATGCCGCGCTCTTATCGGTTGCGCTCGCAAGGCTTCCAAGCCGGTGGTGGTCGATCCCAAAGGGCAGGATTTTTCGCGCTATAGCGGCGCCAGCATCATCACACCGAACCGGCAGGAACTAGGGCTTGCAGTTGGCGTGCCAGTCGAGACAGAAAACGAAATTATCGCGGCCGGGAAAGCACTGATTTCTGAATTGGCGGTTGATTCTCTTTTGATAACGCGCAGCCAGAATGGCATGACTCTCCTCACAGCCGATGGACGTAGCGAACATCTCGCAGCCCAGGCGCGCGAAGTTTTCGATGTATCAGGCGCGGGCGATACGGTTGTTGCCACACTGGCAAGCGCTTTAGCAAACGGAGTGGGCGCGGGCGAGGCTTCGGCCCTGGCCAATTTGGCAGCGAGCGTCGTCGTAGCGAAGTCAGGCACCGCCGTGGTTTATGCCGCCGACCTACTGCATGCGGTCCGCGCCGCCGAACTGTCGTCTTCCGAGGCTAAAATTGTACCGTTGACGACCGCACTTGAAAGTGTCGCAAAATGGCATACTGCTGGACATACTGTCGGCTTTACGAATGGTTGTTTCGACCTTCTGCACCCCGGTCATATTTCGCTACTTCGGCAAAGCAAAAATAGCTGTGGACGGCTTATAGTCGGCCTCAATAGCGACTCGTCGGTGCGACGCCTCAAAGGCGAGGACCGACCGATTCAGTCGGAAAGTGCCCGCGCGCAAGTTTTGGCTTCCCTTGAGACTATTGATCTGGTGGTGATCTTTTCAGAGGATACGCCAATCGACATGATCAGTGCGATCCGCCCTGACGTTTTGATAAAGGGCGGAGATTACACCTTGGAGCAAGTCGTCGGCGCAAATATAGTGCAAGAACATGGCGGAAAGGTCCTACTTGCCAAAACCGAGCCCGGTTTCAGCACCAGCGATACAATCGCGAGGCTGCAGCGCTGAATTGACCTTAGGCACTAAAACTTTGTTTAAGCCTTCGGTTACGCGACTTGACGAGGAAAATCTGATCCTTAATTCTCAGTTTTTTGCGCTTAAGCTCAGCAAGGGACAACGTATTGGGCGACGGACGTTGGGCTTCATCTTGTATCGCCTTCTCCAAATTGGCATGTTTCGCGGCAAGGCTGGCGACATAATCGTCTAATCCAAGCTCGGCGCTAATGTCGGCGGGATCAAGCCTAGAATACATCGTCCCCCATCGTAGCAAAAATTTTTGAATTTTTTGAGCAGAAGCGCAAAAGCGCACGCCGAACGTCGATTGACCAACAAATAGATTGTGGCACATCGGCCATCCGTTGACCACTGAATCCGCAACAAAACTAGTTATTGAATGGTGCCCTCATAAAAACTGAGGTCGATCGCGCTTCTAGACGCTTCTGAAACAATGGTCTTCAAACAAACTATTAATTTTCAATTAGTTGTAGGAAAATTTTCCCAAATTTAATTAATTTCTTCATATCTGCACAAATAGATTGAAGCTCGATTTGGTGGGCCAACTGGGGTATGATGACGGATGTACGAACTATGCCATGTCTCAACGCTAGGAAAATGATGGATTCACAAGCTAACGATCAAAGACTTGTTTCCTTACGCATTGAACACCGCGATCTGGACGATGTAATCGGCAAATTGGTAAGCGATCATGAAACTGATGACGTCCGGATGCGCCGTATGAAAAAGCGAAAATTAGCTCTCAAGGACGAAATTGCGAAGCTTGAAAGCGATCAGCTTCCCAACTTAATTGCCTAGCTCAAGTGCGCGTCTGGGCGCAATATTATCACAAATTTGGGACCATTACCTGATCGTGGCCCGATTGCTGTCTTTCAGTTGCCCAGCGTGATCCTCACGACCGTTAATGACATAGGCGCGAAGAGTGCCTCTGACGGCTAACTCGTGATAACCCAACAGTACTGCCTTTTTGGTAATCGTATTGGCCAGTTGCACCGCCTTGATCTCAATGATTACCTGTCGCTAGCAAATTTGTGAAATGAGCACAAAAGAGTCTTTTCGTTCCGGAGCCCGGCCTTTAACATCGGCGCGCCACGTTTTGTAACGGCAGATAACGTTTACCTTTTTTCCAACCGCAACAGAGAGCTTCGTAAAACTTTGAGCACAGAGCAGCCCCGTGTGGGAATCATCATGGGTAGTCAATCCGACTGGCCCGTGATGCGTCATATCGGTTTAACCTTAGACAAAGTCGGAATCACCCACGAATCACGCATCATTTCGGCTCATCGCACGCCAGAGCGTCACAGTATTTATTGCGAAAGCGCAAAGAAACGTGGCATTCAAGTAATAATTGCCGGCGCTGGCGGCGCCGCACATCTGGCTGGCGTCACATCGGCATTGACCGCCCTTCCTGTTCTCGGCGTACCAATGGAAAGCGCTTCTCTTAAAGGCATGGATAGCCTTCTCTCCACGGTCCAGATGCCGGGCGGAATCCCGGTTGGTACGCTGGCGATAGGAAAGCCAGGCGCCGTTAACGCAGCACTTTTGGCCGCGGCAATTATTGCGCTGAGTGATAAACAGGTCGCCGCCGATCTAGATAATTTTCGCGCTCAACAGACCGCCAACGTTCCCGAAATTCCGGTCGACCCATCCGAATAACCCTATCGCAAGGGATAAGTGGTACGACTGCGCCGGGCGAATTTGGATATAATTTGGGGCGATGACCAAAAGTTGTTAAATTTTGCTCTTAGCCTACCTAGCCGCATGACATCTTCCAGCCGGCGGTCGAGAAAGCTCCAACTCTCTGCATGATCTTCGGACTTGTCGTCGAGCCAATAGAGAAAAGTTGAGCAGTAAACACCGGCCAATAGGGCGCGTTTGGTGTAGAAATTAAAATCAGTCGATTTGTCGCCAATGGCAAACCAGATGGTATCCACCGTGCGGTAGAGACAGCAAAGGGACAGACGCGCCTGCAACGGTTGGGCAAGAAAAGTGAGCGCCGCCCGCGCAGCCTCTGGATTATCCGCTTCTTGGTTGAGACGAAGGCGCACAGCAGTGGCAATGCGCCGTCGCGTACCCATTTCCTCGAGCGCTTCTAGATCAAGCACGGTTTCCATGCGCTGATCACCTGACGCCGAATGGTATTCAATTAACGACTCAGCACCATCGGGAAAAGCGCGTCGCGCTGCGTCAATATCGATGCCACATTCTTCTGCTCCGGCAAGAAGCGCTCGCTCGCTCCAACCGTCGAAGGGCACATGGACTCGCACCGCCTGGATAAGCCGGTCGCGGGTCTCATCAATTTCGAGTTTCCAATGCATCTTAACGTTTTATTCTTCCTCTGGCGCCCGGGAATGCTCACTGGTAAAGGTCAAAGTAGAAAGATCAGTCATGCGCATAGGATATAGTATACCATCGAGATGATCACACTCGTGCTGCACAACCCGAGCGTGAAATCCCGACGCCTTGCGTTCGATAGTTTCGCCGTTCTGATCCACCCCACGGTAGATGATATGTCGGAAACGCGGCACCATACCAGCCAATCCTGGAACCGAGAGGCAAGCCTCAAGGCCGTCAGTGATTTCATGCCCCACGGGCTCGATCTCGGGGTTAATTAATACGGTAAAAGGGCAGCCTTCTGACTGCTCGCCATCTTCCCCTTGTGCGCGCGCCGTGGGAACATGAAACATCACCAGGCGGAGCATTACATGCACCTGAGGCGCAGCCAGACCCGCCCCGAATGCGTCGGCTAGCGTATCCATCATATCATCGATCAATCGGGCGATTTCTGGCCCAGTGGGGTCAAGCACCGGTTCAGACGGGCGCAACAAAAGCGGGTGGCCCATGCGGGCAATCTTGAGAATAGCCATATCACTCAATATGGCGCCATCCTGCCCTAGGGTAAACAGCAAGCAGCGGAGAAATATACTTTTTGCCCTTCCCGCCCTTCACAGGGACGGCCGAGCATGTTATGACGCGGCCTCTTTCCAGAACCACTGACCAGAATTAAGGAATAGCAGATTGGTACAGGTCGTCGTCAGAGAGAACAATGTCGACCAAGCCCTGAAGGCGCTGAAGAAAAAAATGCAGCGTGAGGGCATCTTCCGCGAGATGAAAATGCGGCGGCATTATGAGAAGCCATCGGAGAAGCGCGCACGAGAGAAAGCAGAAGCCATTCGTCGGGCACGCAAATTGGCGCGTAAGCGCTCGTCGCGGGAAGAATAGACCCCCTCTCCCCTCTTTATCGGGTTTCACTAGTAAAGGCACGCCAACAGGCGATCCTCTAGAAGCTTCTGAGTTTCTGCCCGTCAGAGCGTCTTAACAATAGCCTCTACCATCTTCTTGGCGTCACCAAAAAGCATCATGGTGTTATCGTTGTAAAATACCGGATTGTCGATGCCCGCATAACCAGGCGACAATGAGCGTTTAACGAACAACACGGTTTTGGCGTTTTCCACGTCCAAAATTGGCATGCCAGCGATCGGGCTTTGCGGGTCAGTTTTAGCAACCGGATTAACCACATCATTGGCGCCGATTACGAAAGCTACATCAGTGGACGAAAAATCGCTGTTGATCTCATCGAGTTCAAAGACGTCGTCATAGGGTACACTAGCTTCAGCGAGAAGCACGTTCATATGGCCCGGCATACGCCCCGCAACCGGATGGATAGCATAGCGCACGCGGACGCCTTGCTTGCCAAGCGCCTCGGCCATCTCCTGCACGGCGTGCTGAGCCTGCGCTACGGCAAGACCGTAACCAGGCACGATTACCACCGAACCGGCATTAGACAGAATGAACGCAGCATCATCGGCGCTGCCAGCCTTGTGCGGCTTGTCACTTTTGATAGATACCGAGTCCTCGCCCCCAAACCCTCCAAGGATAACACTAACGAAGGAGCGGTTCATGCCCTTGCACATAATATAGCTCAAAATCGCTCCTGATGAGCCAACTAGAGCGCCAACAATGATCAGCACCGTGTTCTCGAGAGTGAACCCAATACCAGCCGCCGCCCAACCAGAGTAAGAATTGAGCATCGAGATCACGACCGGCATGTCAGCGCCACCGATCGGGATGATTATCAAGACACCAAATACCAGTGCCAGCACCGTCATGATCCAAAACACGGTCGGTGATTGGTCGATGCAAAATATGGCTGACAGCGCGACAATAACAAGTGCGACAGCCAAGTTGAACAGGCGCTGTCCTGGAAATACCAGCGGAGCGCCGGTCATCAGCTCCTGCAATTTAGCGAAGGCAATGATGGAGCCAGTGAAGGTGATTGCACCGATCACCATGCCAATACTCATCTCGATACGGCTCACTAGTTTGATCTTACCCTCAATAGCGATATGAAAAATATCGGGTGCAAGAAGGGCGGAGGCGGCGACCAACACAGCCGCCAAGCCAACCAAACTATGGAATGCTGCAACCAATTGCGGCATGGCTGTCATTTGAATTTTAAGTGCAATTAAGGTTCCGACGGCACCGCCAACAACGATACCGACTACAATCCAGAGATAATCCTCGATGCCAGGTTGGGCGAGCGTCGTGCCAACAGCGATAATCATGCCAGTGATGCCGAAAATATTACCTGCCCGAGCGGAAGCCGGCGAGGACAATCCACGCAGGGCCATAATGAAACAAACACCTGCAATCAGATAGAGAATTGCCGCGAGATTCACGGTCATCAAAGCGGTCCTTTTACTTCTTTTTATACATTTGCAGCATCCGTTGCGTTACGGTAAAGCCACCAAATATGTTCACGGCTGCCAACCCCACGGCGACCCCGCCAAGAATTTTGGCAACACTTCCTTCCATCGGCGCCGCGGCAATCAACGCACCAACGATGATGACACTCGAAATGGCGTTAGTGACCGACATCAGCGGCGTGTGAAGGGCTGGCGTCACGCTCCAGACAACGTAGTATCCGACAAAGACCGCCAATACGAATACGGTCACCGCAATAACCAACGGATGAATATCCATCACGATTTCCATGATTAGGTTTGTTCTCCTATCAGTGCCGCGTTTACCACCGCTCCACCTCGGGTCAACAGTGCGCCTTTGATCACCTCGTCTTCCCAGTCAATTTTCATATTACCGGTTTCGCCGTCAATCATAGGAGAGACGAAATTATAGAGATTTCGAGCATACAGCGAGCTCGTGTCTGTGGGCACCCGAGCCGGATAATTTGCGTGACCGATAATCGTGACGCCATGCTTGACAACCACCTTATCGCGCTCGCTCAATTCACAATTGCCACCACTTTCAGTGGCAAGATCCACGATCACCGAGCCAGCCTTCATATCCTTTACCATGGCCTCGGAAATTAGCACTGGTGCCTTTTTGCCGGGAATTTGCGCCGTGGAAATGCAAATATCCTGCTTAACTAGTGTATCGTGAATTAATTGCGCCTGGCGCTTTTGATAGTCAGCGCCCATCTCGCGCGCATATCCTCCAGTCGTTTCGGCGCTTTCGCTACCGGTATCTTCCACCTCAATAAAGGTCGCACCAAGACTTTCCACCTGTTCCTTGACCGCTGGTCGCACATCGAACGCGCTAACGATAGCACCAAGCCTATGCGCAGTTGCGATAGACTGCAATCCAGCAACGCCGGCACCAAGCACCACAACTTTTGCCGGAACAATAGTACCTGCTGCAGTCATCATCATGGGTAAAATCCTGCCGAATCGACCCGCCGCATCAATAACTGCCTTGTAGCCAGCAATATTGCTCTGCGAGGAAAGGGCATCCATACTCTGTGCGCGGCTGATACGCGGGATTAGTTCCATGGCAAAGCTAGTCAATCCATGCTTGGCATAAGCCTCCACCTTATCCTTGTGAAAGAGCGGGTTGAGCAGTCCAATCAGAACCGCGTCCGGCTTTATCATCGCCAGTTCGTCCACTTGGCCTTCTCCACTGCAATAGGGCGCGCCGACCTTAATGATCATGTCCGCCTCACCGTAAACTGCGGCAGCATCCGCAACGATGGTCGCGCCTGCGACGCGCAACTCGTCATCCAGCATTGAGGATGACTCGCCAGCGCCTGCTTCTATGAGAACTTCAACACCGAGGGAGGTAAACTTCTTCACCGAATCCGGCGAAGCTGCAACGCGTGTTTCGCCCGGGAGTATCTCTTTGGGAATTGCGATCTTCATAGGTTATCCTTGTTAAGTGTACCGCCGAATAAGCAGCGTCCCGAGATAAACCGCGACACTGAATAGCGCGCTAAATAGGGTTTGCCAATACCGGTGTGGCCTTAATTCAAGCTCATGTTAAAAATCGTGCAAATTTGTAGCAAATTTTAGTGCACCCGAATTGGTTACGCTGCCTCCGGCACACCCGTGCGATCAAGTATCTCGCTTTGCCGGCGGTCCAGGGTGTCCGCTTCGAAATCCTCAATCAGTAACTCGAACGCATGGTGCCAATTCAATTTAGCTCCCAGATGTAGGAAGACCGAGCCCAAACCAATGGCCGAGCGATCAAGAAGGACAAATTCGCGCGGGAGCTTCACACCGCCTAGGCGGCGAATTTCGTTGTGAGTTTGGGCCGCGATAGATCCCCCGAACTTACCGCTACCAGATTCGTCAATCAGACGCACACGGTCATCAGTCAGTGGGCCGTAGATGTATTTTGCCCAAATCGCAAGCGCGTCGGTGAGTTCAGCGGAAAGTCCAGTAAAACCCCAACTCTCAAAAGCGTACATCATCAACTCGCGGTCATCCTTTTGCACCGCATGATAGAGGTCGATCACCCCTTGGATGAAGCGCGCTGGCAGAATGCGAACGCAACCATAATCAAGAAGGTTTACCGCACCGTTAGGGCGAATAGTGTAATTTCCGAGATGCGGGTCGCCGTGCAGCACTCCGTAGTGGTAGAGTGGGTAGTACCAGGCAGTAAACAAATTGCGCGCAATGCGATCACGTGCATCCTGCGGCGCAGTTCTTGCATCAAGTAGAGGCGCGCCGTCTAGCCATGTCATAGTGAGAAGCCTTGCTGTGCTGAGCTCTGGTATTACCTCAGGCACATATACGCCACTCTCTTCCGCAAACAGCTCGGCGAAAAGGCGGAGATGAAGCGCCTCGCGGACATAATCCAGCTCTTCACGAAGACGCGCCGTCAATTCACTTAGGACTTCGCTAGTGTCTATCGCCGGGTCGTATCGCTTATAGAGAGTAAAGATCATTTTTAGCTGGCTTAAATCCGCTTCAACAGTTGACGCCATATCGGGATATTGCAGCTTGCAAGCCAGCAGCCGGCTGTCCAGGCTATGTGCTCTATGAACTTGGCCAAGGGAAGCCGCCGCTGCCGCCTCCTGCTCAAAGCTCTTGAAACGGCTTTGCCAGTCTGTACCAAGTTCGCTCCGCATGCGACGCTTGACAAAGGCCCAGCCCATCGCCGGTGCTTGGGATTGAAGCACGCGCAATTCCTCGATGTAATCTTTAGGTAAGCCGTCGGGGATAGTAGCGAGTAATTGCGCGACCTTCATAAGTGGACCCTTGAGACCACCGAGCGCACGCCTCAATTCAGCCGCGTTCTTCGCTGGAGAACTAGGCATGCCGAGATAACGCTGTCCTGCCATGCGCGCAGCCAGGCCACCCACCGAGGTTCCTACGCGGGCGTACCGCCTTACCCGCCCACTCATCCTGTTGTTTTCAGACACCATAATGGACCGCCCCTAGAACTCGGCTTCCAACTGATCGACGAAGCCAGAGATGATATCAAGCCCGCGTGACCAGAATTCCGGATTGCTAGCGTCAAGGCCAAAGGGTGCCAACAGCTCCTTATGGCGGAGCGTGCCGCCGGCGCGCAGCATGGCAAGATATTTCGGCTCGAAACCCTCGTCCGCCTCTTGGTAGACGGCATAGAGCGCGTTTACTAGGCAATCGCCAAAGGCATATGCATAGACATAAAAGGGCGAGTGGATGAAGTGCGGTATATAGGCCCAGTAATGACGGTACTCTTCCTCAAAGTGTAGCGCTGGCCCCAGGCTATCGCCTTGCACTGACAACCAGATGTCACCGAGCCGCTCCGGCGTCAATTCACCTGAACGCCTTTCGTCATGGACACGCCGTTCGAAGTCGCAAAACGCTACCTGGCGCACCACGGTGTTCAACATGTCCTCAACCTTGCCTGCGAGCATCACCCGCCGGCGTGTAGGCGTGCTCTCGCTTCCCAGGAGGGCACGGAAAGTCAATTGCTCGCCGAACACCGATGCTGTTTCCGCCAAGGTCAACGGCGTATCTGACATCAGCGCCCCTTGCGGACTGGCGAGCACCTGATGCACACCATGTCCGAGCTCGTGAGCCAACGTCATCACATCACGCGTCTTACCCTGATAATTGAGCAACAGATAGGGATGCGCGCTCGGTACAGTAGGATGAGCGAATGCCCCCGGCGCCTTGCCAGGCGCTACCGGAGCGTCGATCCAGGCATTATCAAAAAAGCGCTGGCCAATATCGGCGAGATTGGGCGAGAAAGCACGGTAGGAAGTCAGTACAAGATCGACTGCCTCACCCCAGGGAATTATGCGGTCATCATCTTCCGGCAAGGGCGCATTGCGGTCCCAATAATTTAGCTTTTTGCTACCGAGCCAGCGAGCCTTGAGGGCGTAATAGCGGTGCGAAAGGCGCGGATAAGCCTTTTGAACCGCTTGGACCAGCGCATCAACCACCTCATCCTCGACCTGATTGCTGAGATTGCGTTCGGAAATTGGGCGCTCGAAATGGCGCCATTTGTCCTCGGTCTCCTTATCCTTGGCAAGCGTGTTGATGATCAGCGAAAAAGTGCGAATATTGTCACCGAAAACTTGGCCGATGGATTTAGCGGCAGCATGGCGACGGCTCTCCTCTGGGTCTGACAGAAGGTCAAGCACCTCAGCGCTGGTCAACTCCTTGTCTCCAAGCGAGAAACGGAGTGCGGCAACAGACTCGTCAAAGAGGCGCATCCAGGCAGAGCGGCCGGATATCCTTTTTTCGTGTAGCAGGCGCTCAAGTTCATCAGAAAGCTGATGCGGACGGTAAGCGCGCACATCGCGCAGCCAGGGCGAATAATGGGCAAGCGCTCTAACTTTTTTCTTCTCCTCGAGCAACGAGTCCTCGATGCGATTGAGCTCCAAAGTGAGGAACAGAAGATCGCTTGAGATGTCGTTCGCCGCTTCCGAGAGGTTTTGGAAGAAGCGGGCAATTTCGGTATTCTCCATAGCGGTGCAATAACTTAGATAAGCATAGCTGGTGAGGCGGCCGAGGATTTCTTGCACCTCCTCATATTCGCCGATCAGCGCACCAAGCGCTTCACCACTTAAATCTGCAACCATGCCTGCATATTGCTCGTTCAGCGTCCTTGCCCGCATCCGCGCATCGTCAAGGTCGCCGCTCAACGTCTCGCATTCCGCCCCGACATAGAGGTCACTGAGATCCCAACGCGGTAGTTCACCCAATTTTGCCCTGACATCTTTGCTCATGTATTCGCCTCTCCTGGTGCACATCGAAATCTCGCTCTATCATGCTGCAAAACGAAAAGCCAAGAGGAGCGTTGAGATTGACTGGAAATAAGTGGCAAAGCTTGCCCGGTATGTTTTTCGAGATTGCCGAACAAGGTGGTGACGCCGCCTTCATGTGGGACAAGAGAAACGGTCACTATCAGCCGATTTCCTGGGCGAATACAGCAGCGCAAGTACATAAACTGGCGTGGGGCCTAAAAACGCTTGGCATCAGGGCCGGTGACCGTGTAGCAATCGTCTCAGAAAACCGCTCGGAATGGGTGATTGCCGATTTAGCCATCATGACCTTGGGCGCTATTAGCGTGCCAACCTATACTACGAACACGGTGCGTGATCACCACCACATACTCTCCGATTGCGGCGCCAAGGGCGCCATCGTGTCAACCAGCGAGCTTGCCAACCACCTACTGCCAGCCGCAATCAAAGTCGCTGCAACCAATTTTATTGTGGCTATGGAAGCCATCGAACCCGGTGTTTTCGATATCGCAATACATGCGTGGGACGAGCTCCTTGCAGCTGATGCTGCTGCCGAAGAAGATCTAGAAAAAGGGCTGGATGAGATCGCCCCCGGCGATACCGCCTGCCTGATCTACACCTCCGGCACCGGCGGTAATCCTAAGGGGGTAATGCTTAGCCACAAGGCGATCCTCGCCAATTGCAATTCGGCTGGCGCATTGCTTCGCCAATTGGGCCTCGGCGATGAAGTGTTTCTCTCGTTCCTTCCCCTTAGTCACGCCTACGAGCACACGGCGGGGCTTTACTTTCCGATCTCGATCAATGCCCAGATCTATTACGCCGAGAGCATCGAGACGCTAGCCAACGACCTTACCGAGGCACGCCCAACTATTATGGTAAGCGTGCCGCGCCTCTACGAAGTCATGCACCGGCGTATCACCCTCGGTCTCAGTCGACAAAGCGCTGTCAAGCAGGCGCTTTTCGCCCGAGCAGTGGCTCTCGGGCGCAAGGAATATGAGAATCCCAAAAGCCTTGGGCTAATTCAGGGCATGCTCAACGGCCTCTTGGAGCGCCTGGTGCGCAACAAGGTCCGTGAACGCTTTGGCGGCCGCCTCAAGGCGATGGTTTCAGGCGGTGCGCCGCTCAATCCAGAAGTCGGCATCTTCTTCACCGCCCTTGGTGTACGTCTTCTTCAAGGTTATGGTCAAACTGAGGCGGCGCCCGTGATCAGCTGTAATCCACCCGGTAAGGTCAAGCTGCACACGGTCGGCCCGGCGCTCAAAGGGGTCGAGGTCAGAATCGCCGAAGACGGCGAAATTCTCGCTCGCGGTGAGATGCTGATGAACGGTTATTGGAAAGACGAAACCATTACCAGGCGAGCTATTCAGGACGGCTGGCTCCACACGGGCGATATCGGCCATCTCGATGAGGACGGCTATATCGAGATCACCGATCGCAAGAAGGACATCATAGTGCTCTCCGGAGGCGACAATATTTCGCCGCAAAGGGTTGAGGGTTTACTGACACTACAACCGGAGATCGGTCAAGCCATGGTCTATGGGGATGAGCACGCCTATCCAGTGGCGCTCCTGGTGCCAGACGAGGAGTTCACCCGCCAATGGCTCGTCGGTAGCAACTTCGCCGCTCTCGAGAACGATCCCGACTTCCTCAAGGCGCTAAGCGACGCGGTGGGACGCGCTAATGCTGACCTTTCCCAGTTCGAGCGCATAAAACACTTCACCTTGGCGGAAGCGCCGTTTACGGTCGACAACGAATTGATGACGCCAACCCTGAAGGTCCGCCGCCACAAGATCCTCGAACTCTATCGTGACGCCTTAGAAAAGCTTTACTGACCACACTTACTAGCCACCGAAAAAGGGCTTGCGCTTCTCGCGGAAGGCGGCGAGGCCTTCCTGGTGGTCAGGCATAGTGTTGGTCAAGGTTTCATAAGCGATGGAAGCATCCATCATTCCGTGGGCTAATTGCTTGAGACCGACGTTTATCGCGGCCTTGGTGAGGCGCACCGCCATGGTCGAGCCGCGCTCTAAGCTATTCGCCATCTCCTCGGTCTTAACGTCGAGTTCTTCTCGGGGCACGGCGTAATTGATTAATCCAATCTCAGCTGCCGCCTTTCCGTCGATGATCTTTCCGGTCATTAGAAATTCCTTTGCGCGGGGATAGCCGATTAGTTGCGGCCAGATGATTGCCCCGCCATCGCCGGCGACGAGCCCAACATTAACATGAAGATCACCGATGCGTGCCGTCTCAGACGCGATGATTATGTCAGAGAAAAGCACCATGGTGGCACCCAATCCAATCGCGTCTCCATTAAGACGGCAAACTATCGGCTTCTCGCAATCGAGCATGCCATAAACGATTTGCTTAGCCTCAACAGCGATCTGCGCGAATCGCTCGGGATGATCCGCTGCCGCCTGCAGCCAGTCAAGATCACCACCAGCGCAGAAGGCGCGACCAGCGCCGGTGAGGACAACAATATCAGTGTCTTCGTCCGACGCGACGTCGTAGAAGATGCGCGCGAGTTCATAATGCATTCGGGCATTTACTGCATTAAGCACATCAGGTCGATTGATCTGCAATGTCAGGATGCGGCCCTCGCGCGATGTCGCGATGGTCTCGTAATTTTCATAGCCGTGCATGTCATGCCCTCCTGGGTCGTTCCGTTCTTGAAATGATTAACGCTCGTCCTAGAGGGTAGTATAGTGTGCCATCATGGCGCACGAAAACGCGCCACGGGCATAGTCCAGGACCACGAAAAGAGCTATGGGGCAGACATGAAACTTGCCGAAGTTTCTCTCGACGACAAATATTCCGCTGAACGCGGCGAGGTTTTTTTGACTGGTACCCAGGCCTTGGTGCGTCTACCGATGATGCAGTACCGGCGCGATGCAGCGCTCGGGCAAAACACGGCCTGCTACATCTCCGGCTATCGCGGCTCGCCCTTGGGAAATTTCGACAAAGCGTTGTGGCAAGCGAAGCAGTTTCTCAAGCGTCAAAATATTCATTTCCAACCCGGTGTGAATGAGGATTTAGCAGCGACCGCGCTGTGGGGCACGCAGCAGATAAATCTCATGGGCGATGGCGACAGGGACGGCGTGTTTGGCATCTGGTATGGCAAGGGCCCCGGCGTCGACCGCTCAGTTGATGTTTTTAAGCACGCAAATCTCGCAGGCTCGGCGCATTTAGGCGGCGTGCTTGCGCTTGCCGGCGACGATCATGTCTGCGCCTCCTCCACCACAGCACATCAGAGCGAATACAATTTCCGCGCCGCTATGATGCCAGTGCTCAATCCCTCGGGTGTACAGGAAATTATCGATCTTGGACTCCATGGCTGGGCAATGTCGCGCTATTCAGGACTTTGGATAGGCTTCATCTGTATAGCCGAGACCATCGATTCGTCAGCGATAGTTTCGATCGACCCGGGGCTCAATATACCTGTCATGCCGGAAGATTACATTCTACCGGAAGGCGGCCTTAACATCCGCTGGCCCGATACACCACTCGGCCAGGAAGCGCGACTACACGAATACAAGCTTGACGCAGCACGCGCCTACGTACGAGCTAATAAGCTTGACCAAACCATTGTTGACGGTCCTGGGCGGCGCATCGGCATTGTCACCGCCGGAAAGGCTTACCTGGATGTGCGCCAGGCGCTCGACGATCTCAGCATCGATCTGGACACCGCTAAGCGCCTCGGCATCGCGATCTACAAGCCGGCGATGACCTGGCCACTCGAACCGATGGGCATGGTAAACTTCGCCCGCGGGCTTGACGAAATCCTTGTAGTCGAAGAAAAGCGCGGCCTGATCGAGGAACAACTCAAGGCTATTCTCTACAATATCGACGCAGACTCCCGCCCGCGTGTTTTCGGCAAGCATGACGCCGAAGGAAAATGGTTGCTACGCTCGGCCGACGAGCTCGATGCCGGACAAGTAGTACAAGCTTTGGAACGCCTCTTTGGCGTACGCCCGGGCTTTGAAAAGGTGCGGGAGCGCGCCAAAATGCTGGCGCAACGCGCCGAAGAGATTGCTCAAGCAGAGCAGGCGGCAATCTTGCGAATCCCCTATTTCTGCTCCGGCTGTCCCCATAACTCATCGACCAAGGTCCCCGAGGGTAGTCGCGCGCTGGCCGGCATCGGCTGCCATTACATGGTGCAATGGATGGAGCGTGATACAGATACTTTCACCCATATGGGTGGCGAGGGCGCCAACTGGATCGGCCAAGCGCCATTCAGCAAGACCGATCATGTATTCCAAAATATTGGCGACGGCACTTATTTCCATTCGGGCTCACTGGCCATCCGCGCCGCGGTCGCGGCAAGCGCCAATATTACCTTCAAAATTCTCTATAACGATGCCGTGGCAATGACCGGCGGCCAACCGATGGACGGTCCGCTCTCCGTGCCACGCGTTTCGCGCCAACTTCAATCTGAGGGCGTTGAAAGAATCGCTGTAGTCACAGATGATCCGCTGAAATACCCGCTCGACAATCAGTTCGCCCCCGGCGTCACAGTACATCACCGCGACGACCTCGATAAGGTGCAGCGCGAGATGCGCCTGTGGGTCGGCGTCTCAGCAATTGTTTATGACCAGATGTGCGCGACCGAGAAGCGACGGCGGCGTAAACGCGGCCTGTTGAAAGATCCCGATACGCGTATCCTCATCAATCCAGATGTATGCGAAGGCTGCGGCGATTGCAGTGTAGCGTCGAACTGTCTCTCCGTCGTGCCGAGCGATACAGAATTCGGCCGTAAGCGCAAAATCGATCAGTCCTCCTGTAATAAGGACTATAGCTGTGTTAACGGTTTCTGCCCGAGCTTTGTCATGGTCAAGGGGGGCACCTTACGCAAGCGCAAGCCGACCGGCGTTGGCGACAAACTGTTTGCAACACTGCCCGAGCCGATGATTCCCTCTTGCGAAAAACCACACAATACTGTCATCACTGGAGTAGGTGGCACTGGTATCGTGACCATCGGTGCGCTCCTCGGCATGGCGGCACGCCTGGAGGGCAAAGGCGCCACCGTGCTGGACAAGGCGGGACTGGCACAAAAATACGGTGCTGTTATTAGCCATGTGCGTATCGCTGAAAAAACTGAAGATATCCACGCCGTACGCATTGGTTCTGGTGGCGCTGACCTCCTGCTTGGCTGCGACTTGGTCGTCGCGGCAGGATCCGAAGCACGATCCCGCCTAGTGCCTGAAACTGGGCGCGCTATAATCAACAGCAACGAGGCGCCAACGGGCGATTTCACCCGCGACCCAGACCTACAATTCCCTGGCGAAGACCTACAAAAAGTCATCCGCGGCAACGATCCAAAAGCCGAATTTATCGACGCTACGCACCTCGCCACGGCCCTTATAGGTGACTCCATTGCATCCAACCTGTTCCTCCTCGGTTATGCCTACCAGAAGGGCCGAATTCCTTTGAGCAGCGCGGCGATAGAGCAGGCTATCGCGCTCAACGGCGTATCGGTCGATTCTAATCAACGCGCTTTCCGCTGGGGTCGCACTGCTGCAGTTAATCTCTCCGCCGTAACCGAGCAGGCCACCGGCGGCGAACCGCAAGCAATTACGGCCAACAATTCAAGCCTCGACGCTATTATCACGAGTCGCAGCGCGGACCTTACCGCCTATCAGAATGCCGCCTATGCCCAGCGCTACAGCGAGTTTATTGCTCATGTGCGCACTGTCGAATGCCAACGCACACCAGGCGAGGAAGAGTTCGCCAATAGCGTCGCCCGCGCCTATCACAAGCTCCTGGCCTATAAGGACGAATATGAGGTGGCGCGTCTCTATACTGATGGACGCTTTGAGAAGCTCGTGCGCAGTACCTTTGAGGGTGATTATTCTCTGCATTATAGCCTCGCGCCACCGCTTTTGGCAGCGCGCGATGCTGAGACCGGGCATCTAAAAAAGCGCCTTTACGGGCCTTATATGATGACCGCCTACCGCCTACTGGCGAAATTCAAGTTTTTACGTGGCACCCCATTCGATCTCTTTGGGCATTCTGCGGAGCGACGCAGCGAGCGAACTCGGATTGCCGCTTATGAGGCAACTGTGCGCGAACTCCTCGGAGATCTCACGCGAGACAACCATGCGCTGGCGGTCGAAATTGCCCGATTACCGTTGCAGGAACGGGGTTTTGGTCATGTCAAACAGGCGAATTCTGACACCGCAAGAGCACAGGAGATGGAACTAATGAACGCTTGGCGCAATCCATCAAGTCAGGCGAGCGCAGCGGAGTAAAGAGAGAAACCGAATGAGTGAAAATGGATCAGTAATAGTTGTCGGCGTCGGGCCTGGATTAGGGGCCGCACTTTGCCGGCGTTTCTCGAAAGAGGGCATGAAAGTTGCCGTCGCGTCGCGAAAAGCCGAAAATACGGAGAAGATCGTTACCGAAGTGAATGCACTGGGTGGCGGCCAGGCTCGAGGCTTTTCGGTAGATACCACTGACGAAGGGGCAGTCCAAAGTCTGTTTGACGAAGTTGCAGGCGATTGGGGCGTGCCGAACGCCGTCATATACAATGCTGGCGCCTTCATGAAAACCAGCATTCTCGAAGCCAAAGCAGATGATTTCAAACGCTGCTGGGAAGCCAATTGCTACGGAGGCTTTTTGGTGGGCCGAGCCGCCGCAAAATGCATGGTACACCATGGGTCGGGCTCGATCCTCTTCACGGGCGCGACGGCGAGCAAACGGGGTAGCGCTCAATTCTTCAATCTCTCGGTCGGCAAGTTCGGTCTACTTGCTCTAGCTCAAGCGATGGCGCGTGAGTTAGGGCCGCAAGGCATCCATGTAGCCCATATAATTATCGACGGGCAGATCATGTCCGAGCGCTACGCGCACCTGGCTGAGGACCGGCCACCGGACGCGCTGCTGGAACCAGAGTCGATCGCCGAAACCTATTGGCAACTCCACATGCAAGACCGCACGAGTTGGGCCTTTGACGTCGACCTCAGACCTTGGGTTGAAAAATTTTAACGCACTTCTCCAAAGAGCTTCGACAATTGGAATGCCTTTTTCATTCGGCCAATCTTGCCAAGTCGAGGGTTTGGAGGCACACGTTAAACGCCTAAAGGCTGTTTAAAAAGCATGTTTGTCAGACTCCGCTTTGAACTTCTCCAGCGCCTCTGGCGGCGTCTCGGTCTGATGATTGTCTTTCCATTCGCTGTACTTCATACCGTAAACTACTTCGCGTGCCTGCTCGTAATCGAGGTCAACGCCGCGCTCTTTGGCCGCCGCCAGATACCATTTGGCGAGACAATTGCGGCAGAAGCCAGCCAGATTCATCAAGTCGATATTTTGCACATCGGTGCGCTTGCGGAGATATTCCGTAAGGCCGCGAAACGCCGCCGCTTCTACTTCGATACGTGTTTGTTCGTTCATATCCCTACTCCACTCGTCTTTGCGGAATGTTTTGTTGTATCCATCTAGTAATACGTATAACAGCGCATGCGCTTCTCCCCAACCACCGGCTTCGGTATCCCCGCATTGGCGGTCGGTATCCTCGTCATTTCCTTTTCGCCCGTTTTGGTGCAGGTAAGCGAGGTCGGCCCGAGCACAATAGCACTTTACCGCACGCTGTTCGCCATGCCCACGCTCACCGCCTGGGTGTTGGCCGAACGCCGCTGGGAACCCACACATAAACGCCACCTGACTCGGCGCAATTTGATGTTATTAGCACTTGCCGGTCTGTTCTTCGCCGGCGATCTCATCGCCTGGCACAATGCCATCCGCCTTAGCGGGGTCGCCAACGCCACTTTCCTCGCCCATCTCTCTACTCCTATCGTCTCGATCGGAGCTTGGCTGATCTTTCGGGAGCGACTTAGTTGGGGGTTTATGGCCGGCCTGATGATTGCCATGACCGGCACCGCCTTGATCATGGGCGCAAGCACATTCGGGCTGAGCGGTCATCTGTTGGGCGACGGACTTGGGGTACTCACCGCATTTTTCTATGGCGCCTATCTCCTCGTAATTAAACGGCTGCGCGACAGTCTACCTAGCGGCCTGATCATGGCAGTGAGCAGCTTTTTCAGCTTACTAATCTTCCTCATCGCGGCGGTCGTCATGGGCGAAACACTAGTCCCCGAGACGCTTATCGGCTGGGGCTTCCTTGTCGCCATCGGGATTGGAATCCATAGCGGCGGTCAGGGCCTCATCACAGTCGCCTTCCGCCATATTAACGCCTCCTTTGCCTCTGTCGCCCTACTAGCCACGCCGGTCTTAGCGGCCTTTTTTGGTTGGCTTTTACTCGGTGAAACACTGACCCTGCCACAAAGCATCGGCTGTGCCGCTGTGCTCGCCGGCATCATTCTCTCGCAGCGTTTTAGCAGAGCCAAGTCATGAGACTGGCCAGGGCATGACAGCTCAAACGGCTGCACCCTGGCTATTCTGGCTCGCCGCAGTGCTCCTGTTCGGCTATGGCCATCTCACGCGGGTCGCACCAGGTGGCATGATTGATGTCCTGATGCGTGATTTCAGTGTCGGCGCAGCCGTGCTAGGCAATATTTCGGCCATGTATTGGTACGCCTACTCGATTTTCCAAATACCCGGTGGTTTCCTGCTCGACCGTTACGGCCCCAAACGCATCATCGCTGTAAGCGCTCTTTTCTGCGCAGTGGGCGGCCTATTATTTGCCTATGCACCGAGTGTGGAAATCGCTAATGCCGGGCGGTTTATTACAGGCGCTGGCGGAGCGGCCCTATACGCCTGCTGCGTCAAGATTGCCCATACCTCATTCGATTCACGACGCTTCGCCCTTCTCGGCGGGATTACTATTCTAATTGGCATGTTCGGTGCCGCCCTCGGCCAGGCGCCAATTGCCGCGCTGATCGAAATCGACGGATGGCGATCTGTAATGATCTGGGTAGCGCTAGCCGCGCTGCCGCTTGGCGCGTTAGTATTTCTAAGTCATTCTACACCGTTAGCGGCGGCCACCACCGCCATCAATTCGCATCAACTGTTCGGTCTGATGCGCGACGTCGCTCGGCTCCGGCAATATTGGATTGTCACACTTTTCGCCATGATGATCGCCGGACCAGCAGTCTCCTTTCCGGTCTGGGGCATTGCCTATTTTATGCAAGTACTTGATTACGCACGACCCGAAGCAGCTATTTATACGACTATAGCTCTGCTCGGCTGGGCCGCCGGATCACTATCAGCAGGCTGGCTCTCAGGCCGCTTGTTGCGCCGACGTAAATTTATTGCCATCAGCCAGTCCGTGACTGGTCTAATCGGCTGGTCGCTTTTCGTCGCCTTTCCCGGCTTTCCGGATTGGGTCCATTACATCCTAATGCTTCTGATCGGACTATCTGCCGGCGGTATTGTAGTCAGCTTTATTCTCATTGCCGACAACTGTGAACCGCGTGCAGTGGGTACTGCGACCGGCATATCCAACACCTTGGTAATGCTAATGAGTGCCGCGATATTATTAATCATGGGCTTCGTGCTCGACCTGTTATGGACTGGTGAAATTGTCGAGGGCGTGAGAACTTATTCACCATTCGCTTTTCGTATGGCCTATCTCATTATGCCAACTGCGTCACTAGTTGCCCTGCTGGCCGCGCTTGCTATCCACGAATCACCGTCTGCAGAAAGCTAATTACAAATGACATTCAGAATATCGCCATGATAAAGACCCCACGCCAAATTCTCCGCAAAATGTTCGATGCCGCTGTGGACGCGGCCCAACCGGTGCATTGCGTGCCTCAATATTTGCCCTCGCCGCCCCGGGGGCGCACGATAGTAATTGGTGCAGGCAAGGCCAGCAGCGCCATGGCCCGGGCTGTCGAAGAAAATTTCTCTGGACCGATAGAGGGCCTGGTCGTGTCACGTTACGGCCACCTGGTCCAAACACAAAAAATTGAAGTCGTTGAAGCTTCTCATCCTATACCGGACCGAGCCGGCGCTGACGCGAGCCGACGAATTCTCGATTTAGCGAACGGCCTTAGCGAAGACGATCTCGCACTCTGCCTGATTTCCGGTGGCGGCTCGGCCCTTCTATCTCTACCCGACCAAGGCCTCACACTCGATGACAAGCAGCAAGTCACTACAGCGCTCCTTCGCTCAGGCGCTAACATCTCCGAGATCAATTGCGTGCGCAAGCATCTCTCGGCGATCAAAGGTGGCCGTCTTGCTGCTGCTTGCCACCCAGCACCGGTGGTAACGCTTTCGATCTCGGATGTGTCGGGTGATGATCCGGCGGTAATCGCCTCGGGCCCGACCATACCCGACCCGACGACTTTTGCAGAGGCACGCGGGGTGTTAAACAAATACGCCATCGAACCACCCGCTTCTATCGTCACCCACCTTCGCGAAGCTAAAAAAGAGAGCCCCAAACCTGGTGACGAACGTCTGGCGAATGCAGACTATAAACTCATCGCTGCACCTGCGGCTTCGCTTGAATCAGCAAAGAAGGTGGGGGAAATGTTTGGCTACGAGGTCCGCATATTGGGCGATAATCTGGAGGGTGAGGCGCGCGAGATGGCACGTGAGCACGCAACTATAGCTAAGAAGTGCCCACCAGGTACGGTGCTACTTTCGGGTGGCGAGGCAACTGTTACAGTCGCTGGCAACGGGCGCGGCGGTCCAAACGCGGAGTACGCGCTTGCACTGGCTCTCGCACTCAACGACGAGGAAAATATCTGGGCCATAGCATGCGACACGGACGGTATCGACGGCACAGAGGACAATGCCGGCGCACTGGTCGCCCCCGACACTTTGGCACGCGCCACTGCATGCGGTGAGGATGGTATCCGTCGCTTGGCGTGCAATGACGCCTACGGCTTTTTCGAATCACTCGGCGACTTAGTAGTGTCTGGCCCGACTTTGACTAACGTTAACGATTTTCGCGCCATTCTAGTAACCGATGGCCACCATTAATTCGAATTGCTAGGCTGCAAATTATGCGCCGACACCGCAGAGCAAAGATCGTGGCAACGCTGGGACCCGCTAGTTCCACGCTAGAGCGCATTCATGCCCTTTTTGCTGCCGGCGTTGATGTATTCCGATTCAATTTCAGCCATGGCAGCCACGATGAGCACCGCGCACGCTTCGATATCCTGCGCAAAATTGAACGCGAGGTTGAACGACCGATCGCGGTGATGGCGGATTTGCAGGGACCGAAGCTACGCGTCGGTGAATTTTCTTCCGGGGAAGCACTCCTTGAACCCGGTGAAAATTTCCGTCTCGATCTGTCACCTGAACCAGGAAACTCGACGCGCGCGCCGCTCCTGCATCCAGAAATTTTTATGGCCCTTGAGGACGGCGCCGAAATTCTACTTGATGATGGACGCATTCGCCTTGCGGTAGTGTCACATGGTGAAAACTACGCCAACACTATCGTGCAAGTAGGCGGAAAATTGTCCGACCACAAGGGTGTCAATTTACCGCGAGTACCACTGCGGCTTGGCGCACTTACAGAAAAAGACCGGCAGGACCTTAGCTTTGCTATTGATATGGGCGCCGACTGGATTGCGCTTTCCTTCGTTCAGCGGCCAGACGACGTGGTAGCAGCACGGGCGCTGGTCGCTGAGCGCGCAGCGATCATGACCAAGCTGGAAAAGCCCGCAGCACTCAACAGCCTCGTGGAAATCATGGAACTTTCAGATGGAATCATGGTGGCGCGCGGCGATCTCGGTGTCGAGCTGGCACCGGAAGATGTACCGACAGAACAGAAGAATATTGTACGCGCCGCGCGTCGGGCAGGTAAACCAGTGGTAGTTGCCACACAAATGCTTGAATCAATGATCCGAGCAGCGGCGCCGACCCGAGCAGAAGCGTCTGACGTCGCCACCGCGGTTTATGACGGTGCCGATGCGATGATGCTCTCTGCCGAATCAGCGGTTGGAGACTATCCGGTGGAATCGGTTGCAATGATGAATCGCATTATCGAGCGGGTTGAGCGTGATCCGTCCTATCGCCCGTTTATCGAAAGTCAGCACTACGACCCTGAACCAACACCAGCAGATGCAATCACTGCTGCCGCCCGACAGGTGGCGGAAACAGTCCGTGCCGCAGCGGTGGTAAGCTACACCACCTCTGGCTCTACTGCGCTGCGCGCAGCACGAGAGAGACCCAACGTGCCAATACTAGCGCTGACCCCTGAACTCGCTACCGCACGCCGTCTCGCCATCCTGTGGGGCGTCCATAGCCTGCACACCACGGATGCAACTGATTTCCAGGAAATGGTGGATATCGCCTGCCAAGCAGCCCGGGAGCAGGAGTTCGCTCGCTCCGGCGACTGTATTGTGATAACTGCCGGCGTCCCATTTGGCACGCCGGGTGCGACCAACGTGCTTAGAATTTCCTGGGTCCGCGGATAAAACAAATACTCATATCGTCGAGTGCTGAACGATCGGGCGGAGCTTCTTAATCATAAGCTTAGCGTGCGGCATGTGAGGGTGCACGACGAGGGCACGTTCAAAGGCATTCATCGCCCGAGCTGGGTTTTCCAGCGCCATGTGAATTAAGCCGAGCCCCGAAAGCGCGCCGAAATGGCGAGGCTCAAGAGCGAGCGTGCGCTCCACATCGTTGATAGAAAGAGAAAATTTGCCCATTAGGTAGTAGAGCGTGGCGCGTTTGTTCCAGCCCTCGGCAAATTCCGGCTTCAGTTCGATCACCGTATTGAAACTAACCAAGGCTGCATCAAAAGCGCGGTTATTCATTGCCGCCGTTCCGCTAGCTAGAATACGATCCACCGCCGGATCATCGGTTAGACTCCAGATATGCCAGATCTGAGACTCGATGTCCGCAACATCGGGTATGTTTTCCACGTTGCGTAATTCGGCGAAAAGCTCATGGAGCCTGGGGTCGTTCTGTCCTGCCAATGCGTTACACCCCACTGCCAATGCAGCCATAAACCCAACGAGTGCGTAGCTCCAACTCATCCGACGAGCCCACGTCCGTCGAGCGCTGGCGGTATCGGTCCACCCGTCGCCCAATCAACCAGTTCAGCCGTATGCACGACCGGAACAGTCGTACTAGATGCGATCTGAACCATGCATCCGATATTCCCGGTAGCGATAATATCAGGCTTTGTTTGTTCCAGCGTAGCAACCTTGCGTTCCAGCATGCGCCCAGCCAAATCAGGTTGCAAAATATTGTAGGTTCCAGCGGAACCACAGCAGAGATGAGCATCCACTGGTTCACAGAGCTCAAAGCCGGCATCTTCCAGCAATTTCTTGGGGTCCTTGTGCATTTTCTGGCCATGCTGCATGGAACAAGCGCTGTGATACACGACCCGCAGTTTGGGTAACGAAATGGTCTTTAACGGTTTAAGCTCGACTAGAACTTCGGATATGTCCCTTGCCAGACTGGCAAATTCAGCCGCTTCTTCGCCGATCGCGACGTCCTCGCGGAAGAGCGTACCGTAATCCTTTAACATGGTACCACAGCCTGACGCATTCGCGACCAGCGCATCGATTGGACCGTGGCGATGCTCAGTCATAAAGGCCGAAATATTGCGGCGCGCCAAATTTTGCGCATCCTCACGATCGCCGTGATGAAGCGCGAGTGCTCCGCAGCAGCCTAGGCCCTTCAGCACCACCACTTCGCAGCCATGACGCGCTAGTACCCTTGCGGTCGCCTCGTTGATCTCCGGCGCAAGCGCCTTCTGAACACAGCCAGTAGAGAGTGCTACGCGCTTTTTCCTAACATCGCCCTCGGCTGGGATGGTCTGTGGCTTATCGACCCAGGAGGGTGCATAGACCGGACGTAAAGCAAGACGCATCAAAACACCGAGACGGCCAGGCAGAAAACGACCGAGGAGTGCCGGGCCGCGCGCCACCAAAATCGCCACTCGGAAAAGGCTCGGGCGTGGCAGGAGAATGAGCAACTTGCGCCGTAGCAAACGCTCAAATATTGGCCGACGGTATGTTTGCTCGATATGGACACGGGCATGATCAACGAGATGCATGTAATCTACACCAGAAGGGCAAGTGGTCGTACAGGACAAGCAAGAAAGGCAACGATCAATATGCCGTACCGTAATTTCATCGGCTGCTCGACTACTTTCCAGCATAGCCTTGATCATATAGATGCGCCCGCGAGGACTATCGCGCTCATCGCCTAGCTGCACATAGGTTGGACAGGTGGCGAGGCAAAAACCGCAATGGACACAGGATCGCAGCACCCGTTCCGCCTCGGCAACCTCCGGTTTGGCCAGTTGCGTGATATCGAACTTAGTCTGCATGCCTTGCCCCGCTATCAAACCCCTGCATACATACGGCCTGGATTGAGCACGCAGGTAGGGTCAAAACTTTCCTTTAGGCGTGTCGAAAGCTCTGCGATCGCCGGCGCCAGGGGTTGGAAAACGGGAACCGCAGCACGAATATCTCCCGGCGCTCTCAACAGAGTCGCATGGCCACCTTCAGCCTTAGCCAATTCGCGTACCACTGGCGCACTGGCATCTTCCCCAGCCACTACTGCAAGCCATACCAGGCCGCCAGCCCAGTCGACAAAGGCCTCCGCGGCGATGGTCTCCTTTATACGCGTGATCAAGCGTGCGCCGGCGGTTGGTGGCAAGGAGATACGCCAGAGTGCTCTAGAATCCCCAGCAAAGGGCATGACGTCGCGTATCTCACGCCAGAATTGATGCGAATTCTTGCCGTGCAGTTCCTCGATATAACCGAGCGGTGAAAATATCTCGCGGAGCGCGCTGCAACGCGCCTCGGCGGAAAGACCAATTCCCTCGATGCGAAGCGCAGTTACAGACGCGCCGACATCAGTAATGTAAGAAACCCCCGAGCGCGCTGCCAATGCCGCCGGCAAATAGGCTGCTCCCGATACATCATGGGAGCTTGCCATGGCCTGGTTCATCGCCACGACAGCACCCTCTGCATCTAGTCCGCAGATGAGGACGGTGCGAATTTTCTCCGCCGATGGCATGACCTTTACCGAAACCTCATGCAGCGCCGCAAGAGTTCCCCAAGAACCAGCAAGAAGCTTGCAAAGATCGTAACCAGTGACGTTCTTGACCACCTTACCACCGGATTTGAATGCCTCCGCTCGGCCACTCACGGCATGAAAGCCAAGAAGGTGATCCCGTGCCGCGCCAGCCTTAATACGGCGCGGTCCAGAAAGATTGCAGGCAATAGCGCCACCGAGCGTCGCCCGCAATGTACTACCTAAAATTGCGCCGTAATCAGCCGGTTCAAAGGCCAGCATTTGTCCTTTCTCGGCCAGCACCGCTTCAATCTCTACCAACGGCGTGGCGGCGCCGGCAGTTAGCACCAACTCCTCCGGCTGATATTCTTTGATACCTGAAAAAGCCGAGAGGTCGAGGGTACGCTCCGTTTGCATCCTGCGGCCAAGAGCATGCTTGCTGCCGCCACCAACTATCTCCAACGGATGAACACCTGCCACAGCCCACTCAATTGTCTGCACCAGGTCGTTGACGTTACTTGGTTTAAGGGTCTCCTCCATCAAAAGCGTGGCAGGTCGGGAAATGGAAGTTCGCCACCGTGGACATGCAAGCGGCCGAGTTCAGCGCAACGGTGCAGGATGGGAAAAACCTTGCCAGGGTTTAGCAAGTGACCCTCGTCGAATGCACACTTAATTCGCTGCTGTTGCTTAAGGTCAATCTCGTTGAACATTTCACCCATCAGGTCGCGCTTTTCAACGCCGACACCATGCTCACCAGTAAGGACACCGCCAACTTCTACGCAGAGTTTGAGAATCTTGCCGCCCATTTCCTCAGTGCGCTCCAGTTCACCAGGCACGTTGGAATCGAATAATATCAATGGATGAAGATTGCCATCGCCTGCATGAAACACATTGGCCACCTGCAGTTCATATTCTTTGGACAACTCCGTTATACGGGCAAGCACTTCAGCCAGCCGGTGTCGCGGAATGGTTCCGTCCATGACGTAGTAATCTGGCGCCAGCCGCCCCGCAGCAGGAAATGCTGATTTACGCCCAAGCCAGAATTTTTGTCTCTCTGCCTCGCTCTCACTCACCCGAAGCGACGAGGCCTCACAGGAACGAGCGATATCGCCCACACGGTGCACGAGCTCCGCAACCTCGACCTCTGGTCCGTCAAGCTCGCATATTAGAATAGATTCCGCATCAAGCGGATAACCCGCATTGCAGAAATCCTCGGTGGCGTGTATCGCCGGCTTGTCCATCAATTCGAGTCCAGCAGGAATGATACCAGCTGCGATGATGTCAGCAACGCAGCGCCCAGCATTATCATTACTGGGAAAGCCGATCAGGAGCGCCTGCGCCACTGGCGGTTTGGGCAATATGCGAACAGTCACTTCTGTAATTACGCCAAGCATGCCTTCGGAGCCTGTAATCAGGCCCAGAAGGTCGTAGCCATCGCTATCAAATTGCTTGCCGCCGATACGAAGGATTTCGCCACCCATCATGACCATCTCAACGCCCAAGAGATTGTTTGTGGTAAGGCCATACTTAAGGCAATGCACGCCACCCGAATTTTCCGCTACATTGCCTCCGATCGAACAGGCGATCTGGCTCGACGGATCGGGCGCGTAATAAAAGCCAGCAGCATCCATCGCCTGACTGATAGTTAGATTTGCTACACCTGGCTGCACGACGGCCGCGCGGTTTGCGTAATCGATCTCAAGGATACGATTGAAACGGCCTAGGCCGACGGTAATGCCGTCTTCGAGTGGCAACGCGCCACCGGAGAGCCCAGTACCAGCACCCCGCGGAACGATTTTCACGCCCTCCCGCTTGCAAAATGCGAGAACGCTAGACACTTCTCCAGTATCGCCCGGAAGGACAACCAGCATAGGCATCTGCCGATAGGCACTAAGGGCATCTGTTTCGTAGGCCTTCAGAGAGGCCTCATCGTCCATTACATGCGCCTCTCCAACAATCCTCCTCAAGCCCTCCGCGATCGTATCGCGACGGCTCAAAATGGCGTTGTCGGGTGGCGGCATTCTCATGGCGTAGATTTACTCCGAAATGAATCTTGAATTCTATTAGTTTACGGAGTCCGTCATCCATCAGGCAATAGTGACACCCGCAGGACAATTTTCTAACCTTCGAGTTGGGCCCTTCTGAGATGTCCCAGCAAGTTCCAGCGCGACTCGGGTAGGTGCTATCAGCCTTGGCGCGACTTGAAGCGTGGGTTGCGCTTGTTGATAACGTAGACCCTGCCCTTCCGCCGGACAATACGGCAATCCTTGTGGCGTCGCTTAGCCGCGCGCAACGAGTTGAGAACTTTCATAGGTTGTGCTCTATGCCGTGAGTTTTAAAGTTGCGCGGAAAATAGGCGCGACCAGGGCTGCTGTCAACGCTGCGAGAAGACGCTTATGTCAGCGATCGACCAAATTGTAGGCCATAAATGCCGAAGGCAACAAAATTGTCCCTCTCCAGAACCTTAATCCGGTTACCTGCTGG
>MDTE01191191.1_pt1 | contig 58923 bp, 56 predicted proteins | sample 811231 | NCBI WGS metagenome assembly MDTE01 (sample SAMN05326651, study PRJNA326480) | marine metagenome | isolation source: seawater | place: Indian Ocean: Red Sea | collected 2010
ACGTTGATAGGCTGGGTGTGGAAGTGCGGTAACGCATGTAGCTGACCAGTACTAATAGCTCAATTGGCTTGATTTATGCACTGAAAAAAATTTTTAGATATAGATAAATAAATATTCTACGACCAGCTTTATTAATTAAGTTTATTAATTTGTATAATTAATAAATTCATTTAGCTTTTCGTTTTTGAAATTCTTGTGATTATTATCAAAAAAAAGTCTAATCCATATTTCTGTTATGAAAATTTGAAATATACCTAAACTGTGTGCATTATTATCTTTTAAAAAATTATAATAAGATTTTAATACTTCTTTTTGATTAAATATTCCTCTATTTTTAAATTTATTTGATTTAAAAACACTAAGAAATAAATGTTTTAAATTTTTTTTCATCCATATCCTTTGAGGGTCCGCGATACTTCTTTTATTTGAAAGCTTAATATTTTTTTTATTTAAATAATTTAGAGATTTTTTCATAAACCATCTAAGTTGACCATCTTTTATTTTCAATTCATTTGATATTGAAAAACAAAATTCAACAATTTCTCGACTTAAAAGTGGAACTCTTGACTCTCTTCCAGATGAAGAGGATGCCCTATCAACATATCTTAATCCCCTAGGAAGTTTAGTATGAAATAATTCTATATACTGTGAATTAAGAAGATGGCTATCAAATATTTTTTTATAAGTAGGTGGTCCATTATCATATTTTTTGTCAAAATCTTTTAAGATACATTCTGTATTAATTATCCTCTGGCCATCAGAAGTGGATGATCCATAAAATTCTTGGTTATAAGAGCCAGCTTTCATAAAACTATCAATTCTGCTTTTGTTGAATTTATGAATTTTTAAATTTTTAATGAGGTTATCTAAGGCTTTATCATAACCTATTATTTTAATCTGATCTAAAAATAATGGCCATAAAAAACCAGTATATCCACCTCCTATTTCATCACCACCACTGGACTCCAATATTACTGTTGATCCATTAACTTTAAAATCCTCATAAAGTTTATGATGTGAAACCTGTCGAAAAGATGTGAAAGGTTCATCTTGCATTATTAATGTATTTAAAAAATTATTGTTTATATCATTTGAGCTAGTAACAGAGGTGAAATTTTCAACTTTTAGTTTTTTTGAAACAGTTTCTGCAAAAGGCCTTTCATCAAATTTTTTTTCATTATACCCGAATGTATATGTATGTACGTCAGAATTTATTTCTCTTAAAAAAGCAGTAACTATTGATGAATCTACTCCACCTGACAGGTTTGTTCCAATAGATCTTATAGTTTGAGATTGTTCTTTAACTGATTTTTTTAAAAGTTTATTAAAAATATGAGGAACATCTTTTTTTTCAAAAATATTTTTTTTTATATTATTCTCTAAAAAGTAATATTTTGTTTTTTTAATTTTAAAATTATTATCTATTTCGATAAATGAACCTGGTTCCAAACTTTGAATTTTTTTAAACCAAGTATTTGTAGTATTGTCTAAACCACCCCATTTTATAAGATTTACAATTGATTGGTTGTTAATGGCTACATTTTTTTCTATTTCTAAAATTCCCTTAATCTCAGAACAAAATAGAAATCTTTTTTTTTCAAAGAAATAATAAATTGGCTTTACCCCAAAAATATCTCGGGCTAAATACAACTTTTTTGTGTTAGTATCATATATACTTATTGCAAACATTCCCTCTAGTAACGAAAAAGTTTTTGGACCTAATTTTGAGAATAATTCCAAAATCAATTCTGTATCACTATTTGTTTTTGTTTTTATGTTGAATTTTTTTTTTAATTTTAAATAATTATAAACTTCACCATTATATGTTAAAACATATCTTTTATTTTTGCTTATAAGTGGTTGATCCGAATTTTCATTGAGATCTACAACTTTTAACCTAACACTCCCAAGAGATATAAATTCATCACGCCAAATACCTTTTGAGTCTGGACCTCTATGATTTATAACATTAATAGCATTAGATATTTTTAAATAATTGTTTACATTTTTTTGAAATATACCAACTATTCCACACATCAATTCTTACTTTCAATTATGTTTTCAAAATATTTTAAACTAGCAATGTTACCCAAATCATATTTGAAAAAAGTTTCCAATGGCTCAACATTTTTTTTGTTATATTTTAGATAATTATTTATAATATTGCTTAAATTAACTTCGCTTTTAGACTTTTTAAAATTATACTTTTTATAAATTTTTTTTAAATTTTTAACAGAACCAAAAATATATACTCCACTACTTGCGTAATAAGTTATTAATTTTTTTTCTAAAATTCGAATTATTTTCCCTTTTCGATTTATATCTACGTAGCTCGACTTACCATGAGTATTGAAATGAATTGGTATATAAACCTTATTGCTATTGATTTTTTTTGGAAGGTAAAAATCCACTACTTGATCAGGATTTATAATTATACAAGGTTCGTTATTTTTTAATTTCGTTAGAACTCTGTGAACTGTGATACCCGGTCCATTAGTAGTGCCCTTAATAATTGTATTATTTACTTTACATGGACATTTAATCTTTCTTAAAATTTTTTTTATTACCAATTCAACCTTATATTTTTTTTCGTATTCATGAGTTGTTATAAAATGAAGTTTATCATTTTTTTTAATTTTTTTTTTTAAATTATATAAAAAATATTCAATAATTGTTTTATTTTTAATTTTTATAAAAGGTTTAAAAGAGCCTAAACTTTTTACTCTTGATCCTTTTCCAGCTATTGGGAAAATCCAGTTCACTATTTTATATTAATGAATTTTGTTGGTTTTTCCACAAAATGATTGTAGACAGCTTTATCTAAATCTTCTGCTTTTATTTTATGACCAATTTCAATTAATTGTTTATATTTTTTTGAGTAAACTTCTACGTAATAATTTCTAAAGTCATTCCATTTATAAATTAATTGATCAATTACTCTTGCATCTGAATGTTGTGGAATAAAATTATCATTAAGCATTTCAATTCTTAATTGCAGAATATTTTTAATTATACTCTCTTGGTTTGTGAACCACCAGTAGCCAAATATTTTTAAGTTTGAAAATTTTCTAGCTAAAACGTTAAGTCTAAAATGATCTGAATAGTCTAAGCAACTTACAAGAAAAATATTTTTTGGATTTTTTCTTAGAATTCCCTCTAATGTCTCAAGATTCGGTGCTCCTAAACCATCTCCAGCTAACTTGAACTGTGGATTTACGTTTCTTTTAACACCCATTAGTATCATAAGAGGGATATTAAATTTTTTTAAAATTCCAAGAACATCATTAAAATAGTTTTTTAAGCTTAGCTCTTCAAAATTATTCGTTGAAATAGCAAAGTAAACTGGTTTATAATTTTTTATCAATCTTCCTAAATATTCTATAATACTCAATTTATTATTAAAAAAATTAACTTTATCTGTAAATAAGTCGTCTAGTCTAATAGATATTTTATATCTTCTATCTTTATTTTCACTTAAGACCTTATACTCCTCTTTTTCAAAAGGATTATTTGTCATCACAACTTCTTTAACACCTGACAAGTTAAAGATATCTGTTTCTGAGAGATTATTTTTACTAAACTCACTATAGACATCTTCAAATGAAGTTTTATTTATTTTAATTTCATATTTTTCAAGAATTTTGAGTATACCCATAGCAGAAGTTGATAAAGGTATCCTTTTTAAAAATAAACCATCCCATATAATTCTTGCACGCTTTAAACTGCTTAATTTATAAAATTTAGATGGATCAAATCTAGATGATGATAAATATTCAGCAACTAGATAATGATAATTTAAAAGTTCAATTAAACCACTTTTATAAAATTTCTTAAATTTAGAGGGATATAGATGAGTGTGTATATCAACTACTTGAGTTGAAAATACAAAACGCTCTAAATAATAGTTTATTTGATCGTAAGATAAATCGTTTGATTTTTTGATCAAATTATATGGCTGGATACTGTCAAACTTTTTATTTGTGAAAAAAGTTTTTGATGAGTTTTCAATTAAAAAACTTTCATTTTTAAGCTCGTTTAATAAATGTACTTTTATATTTTTTTGGTAAGATATTTTTGTTGTTATCAAACTATTTTTTATATTAAAAACATTTGTTTTAGTGCAATGAATGCCAGTCCCATCAAACCCAATATTTTTTATTAATGAAATTGGTGGATAAAGTACAAGAGCATCATCGAAATAATGAAAAAGAGTCCATGATAAACTCCAAATATCCTGTTTGCCCTCAAGTATACTATTATTTTTACAATAGGTTTTAAGATCTAAAGGTAATTTATTTATCTTTCCAAAAGACCGAAGTTGCTCTATAGCAAATTTAATATCAGGATTAAATTTTAACCATCTATCTCTCCAAGTTGCCCATCCCCAAGGATTAAAACGTTTTAAAAAAAAAGTTTTTTTTTTATTAGCTACATTTAAATTGTTATATGAACAGATACTTTTAATTTTTCTTTCATTTTTATATTTTTTTAAGGATGTATTCATATATTTAAAAAATCCTTTTTGTGGAACACAATCATCTTCTATTAATATTATTGCTTCATTATTTTTTAATTCTGTTTTTACAGCATTAAGAACTGAATGAGCCAAACCATAATTCTTTTTTTGGTGAATAAGTTTTATTTTTATTTTTTTTTTTGAATTATTTATTAGATTTTTGATTTTTGTTTGATTTTTTTTTATAACAAGATTTTCAGGTCCATCCATATAAACACTTAATTCTTTTACTTTCTCTTTAATAATGGCTTGTAAAACTTTTTTAAAATGTTTTGGACGATTATATGCAAGAACCGCTGTTCCAATTTTCATCTTTTAATGACCTCTTCTAAATATTTTAAATAAACATTTGAAACATCAAACTTATTTTTTAATATAAATTTATTTGGCATATTTCTGCTGAAATTTTTACAATCCTCATACTTAATTAAGTCTATTTTATGATTTTTAGAAAAACCTATTAGATATGATTTTTTATCATTTAATAATGTATTTGCAGCGGTTTCACCAATTTTTTCTGCAATCTTTTTATCTTTTTCACAAAGCTTATTTTTATAAAATTTAAAAACTCTTTGTAAAATTGTTGGATTAAATACTCTTGATTGTACTCCTTTTGCAATAAACTTATTATTCAATAGTTGACAATTTGTATTACCACTGGATCCATACATTATTTGACCACTTTTATCTTTTTTTGGATTTATATTTCCAATTTCATAACCTTCAGACATGAAAATCATTAATCGTTTCTTTTTTTTTAATATTTTTTTTGCCTGATAATAAATTTTATTAAAATTTTGTTTATCTTCTGGTAATAGAAGCATAATTGGAAGTTTTCTTTTCTTATCCCAATATCTTATTGAGCCACATATAAATCCAGTTTCTCTTCCAAAAGTTTGGGAAATAATAATTTTATCGTGAGAGCTTGCTCCAATATTTTCAATATTAATCATCTCTAAAAAAAATTTCCAAATCTCAATACATGTAATAAATCCTGGATTATAAAGCATTTTATTAAAATTATTGTCTCCCAGATCGTTATCAACAGTCTTAGGACAAGATATGAAATTTACCTCTGGTAATCTTAAAGATAGATCTATTGATTGTTTTAAAGTACCATTACCACCAATATTGATTACTTTAGAAATTTTTTTTTTTAAAAAAATTGATTTTAATTTTAAAATTTCAGAATTAGTTAATTTTTTCAATCTTGATGTTCCAGTAAAATGTGAGCCTGGAGTATTTCTTAAAAGTCTTATCTTAGTTTGAGAAAGATTTGATAAATTTAAAAATTGATCATTAAGAACACCATCAAGACCTGGCATTCCGGAAAAAACTTTAATTCTTTTTTTTTTAAGAACTTTCAAAATACCTATAAGAGTAGAATTGATAACCGGTGTTGTTCCGCCAGACATTAAAATGAGTAAATTGCTCATTTATTATCCTTTTTTCTTAAATTTTCCATTTCACCTCTGTATTGATCTCCCCACTCAATTTTCATTTTTTGTTTATCAGGATTATTCATTATAAATCCCAAAAATTTTAAATGAGTTTTACATGGCATTCCTAAAAGATTTAAATAAGACGCAAAACTTTGCTCTGTAGGTGGATAATCAGCTGCTCCGGTTAATTTAAATTCGTCTTTTTCATCATATTTATATTTTAGAGCATCTTCATAATTTTTTTTTATTTTCTGATATAAATATTCACTTGGTGGTCTTTTATCTAATGTCTCAACAATTTTTTTTGGAAATTTTAACCATGCAAATCTAGTAGATCCTGGATCAGAATTTATAATTTGCGTTGGGTTTATTGGCATATACTTAAGATTATGAAAATCATTTAAATAAGACCATTCGGCAAATTCGTAAAAATTCTTTAAAGGTAAAAAAAATTCTCTTCTTCCACTAAAATGTAAATCACTTTGTGAAAATAAGCAGTTTTCATTATTTTCTCTCGTCATATCCATCAAATTTTCTGAATTAAAGTAATAGAAATCTGTTCTTACTTTTATAAAATTTTTAAAAAAAAAGGAGTTTAATTTTTCAAATTTATAAATTTCTTCAATTACACATTTTAGTTTAAAAAACTGGCTTAATACTAGATTGGGAATTTTATTGTGACTTGCTCTATAAATTGAATTATCTATATTTATCGCAGATATATTTTTGTGATTAATACAATTAACAATTTTTTTGTCACTATCATCAGTCATTATAAAAACTTTATTTTTTTCAGCAATAGAGTAGATTAATTCTTTAGACTTTTCCCAACATCTTAATCGTCCCGGAACCAAAAGAGCAGTTTCATTTGATATACTTTTAAAATTAATAATAGGTTTATTTTTCGGATGATTAACTAATATATCCTCCCAATTATCCTGATCAAAAAATTGTTTCAGATGAAGAGTATCAAACAATAAAAACCTTATTTTTTTCTGCCTTGTAAACAAAAGCCTTAATAAAAAAATAAATAATTTAAATTTTATAAACAATCTTTTAAGAAATTGAATTTTTATTATATTTTTTTTTATCATTTTAATTTTTAATATTTTTACAAAAAGCAAATATTGTAAATTTTCCACTTTTTTCCTTAATACTTTTTATTTGAAGTATTTTAAATTTAATTTTTTTTAAGGTATTTTTAAGCGATTTTAAGGAATAAACATGCAAGTGCTCAATAAAAAATTCCTCTCTTAGTCCTCCCGCAATTGAGGCTTTTTCATCTGGAACTTCTATGTATAAGACACCATTATTACTTAATAGTTTCTTTACCTTCTTTAATATTATTTCTGGATTTTCTAAATGCTCTAATACTTTATTAATTGAAATAAAATCAAAGAATTTATTATATGATTTATTTTTAGTAAAATAATTTATATCAGATTTTATATTTTCATTTTTAAAATTTTTATTTAAGAAATTTATTAAATTTTTGTCTTTTTCCAGTAAATTCATTTTTAAATTCTTGATCTTTTTTTTTAATTCAAATGGAAAAACACCCATTCCAGATCCAATATCTAAAAATTTTTTTCCTTTTATAAATTTGGTGCATCTTAATACTCGATTTTTATTGTCTGATTTATGTTTGGGAAAACTTATTATCTTTTTGAAAGTATTTTCAATCTTTTTTGAATTTCCGTAAGTCTTTTCAGAATAGGTTTTTTTGTAGATTTTATTAATATCGAAATCTAAAAAAGAAAAATAATGCTCGCAATTTTTACATTTTTTATAGTATCTGTTATAATTTTTTATATTAAAATCTGTCTCAAACAATGGTTTTTCTCTATATTCAAATGCTTTAATTAAATCTTTTTTCTCACAACATTTTAATTTTGCTTTTAATTTCATTTTATTTAGACGTCAATTTCCTTAGGCCTTTTTCATCAAACCACATAACAATTTTCGATTTATTTATTTTCAAATACTTTTTAAAAGATAAGATTTTATTTTTATTGACTAAAAGAATAAAAAATTTTTTATCATCACGATTCATTACTAATACTGCTTTATAAAAATTTTTTTTGAGTCTAGAATTTATTGATGGAAATGGGTAATAACCCCAATTTTTTTTTGTAAAGTCAATTTGTTTTTTTCCATCTAAAAAAGTTACAAAATTATTGTTTTTAAGTTTTACATTTGCAACATGCGATAGCTTAACATTTTTAACTTTGAATGATCTTTTTATTTTAGTTATTTTCATTTTTACCAGTGATAATTTTTAATTATAAAGTTTTTTATATACCAACTACTTTTACTTTTTTTCCAAATTTTTTTATTTCTGAACTTTTCTACGATATTAAAAAATTCTTTTTTTGAAATATTTATATACTTACAAAATTTTTTAATATCATTAATTGGTGGATTTGGATTACTTTTACTAATTATCTTAATAGCTCTTTCTCTAGTCATTCTTCTATTTCTTATTTCAATTGACAAATTATCGAAAATTCTTGTGAAGCCAAACTTATACCACTTTAACCAGTGATGAATTGATATAAAATCATCATCAATATCAGCAAAATTATAAATACCCGTTTTTGGACCACTTATTAAACTTTTAAAACCTGACTTTTTGGCACTTTTATAGGTAATTTTAGGATCCCAATTAAAGAAGTATCCCATAAAAATACTCTTTGAATTATTTTTTTTATTAAAAGAATTATAGCTTAAATTTTTTTTTAAATCTTTTTTTTCAAATAATTTATTATTTGGGAATATATTTCCATATTCCTTAATCCAGGATTTACTCATCTTTTTCCCCAAATTTTTCTTATTTGAAAAACCGTACTCCTCTGCAGAATTCTCTCCCCAAAATATATATTTGATACCAAATTTATTTGCAATTTTAAGAGGAATGCTATGAATAGCATTATGCATAAGAATTGCTGTGCTCCCATATTTACAAAAAAATTTATATAACATCTCTTTTTCATGAACGGGATTAATCTGCCATTCAATATGATCTACACCAAGTTTAATTAATGCTTTTAAATTTCTATCCCCAATCTCTGTTCTTACTGGTGTTCTCCAAGTAACAGCCAAAGGAATTAAATTAAATTCAATACACTTTTTAATTTGCCAAAAACTATCCTTGCCCCCAGATACTGGAACAATGCAATCATAATTAGATTTATTTTTTTTTTTTTATATTTTTACAAAGAGTTTTGAATTCATTTTCTCTCCTAGACCAATTAATTTTATTTTTAATTTTTCTATGAAAGTTACATGCATTGCAAATACCATTTCTATCAATCACAATATTTGGTCTTGTATTTGGTAAAACGCAACTTTTGCACCATTGTATCATAAATAAAATACTAAAATTAGTTAATATTAACTCTAATAGATTTTCTCATTTTAATAGATTTATATAAAGCTTCACAAATGATTAAAGTTTTTCTACAATCTTCAAATGAAACTCTTGCCTTTTTATTTTTTACCACCGAATTAATAAAATCATCTAGTTGTATCTTAAATGAATCTGAGTATCTCTCTAAAAAAAAATTAAGATGCTTTGGTTTTGATTCAGTGGATTTAGAATTATACTCCAAAATATTATTTTCATTAATATTTTTCATTTGCAACATTCCCTTACTCCCAAAAACTTCAACTCTTTGGTCGTAACCATAAACAGATCTTCTAGAATTATTAATTATACCTATTTTACCTTTATAGGTTTTAAAAATAGACACAACTGTATCATGATCATTTAACTTTTTGATATTCTTATCAAACAAATTAGATGCATAACAAAAAACTTCTTTGATTTTATCTTTATCAAAAATATTATTAATAAGGTCAATATCATGAATTGAGCAGTCTCTCAAAATCCCACCACTTACTTTTATATAATCCTTAGATGGAGCAGATCGGTCTCTACTGGTAACTATTACTTTTTCAATATTTCCTATTTTTTTCTTTTTACACTTATTCACTAAATTAGATATAGATGGGTCGTACCTACGATTAAATCCTATTTGGAGAGTTTTCTTATAATTATTACAAATATTTTTAAACTTATTTATCTTGTTTAAATCTAGGTCAATTGGTTTTTCGCAAAAAATAAATTTTTTTGATTTGATGGCTTTTATAATTAAATCTAAGTGTGAGTTTGTAGATGATGAAATATAAACAACATCTACTGCTTTATCTTTAAAAATTTCTGAACTATTTTTAGCTACTTTTACATTGTATTTTTTTTTAAAAAAATTTACTTTATCTAAGTTAGGGTCAAATATATACCTTATCTCACATTTTGGATGACTAAGAATATTTTTTAAATGAGTTCCACCAATTCTACCCAAACCAAAAATAGCGATTTTAATTTTTTTCATATTTACACAATGTATTTCTTTAGTAAGTTTAAATAATAATTTTCATCAATAGAAATTAATTTATTGCTAATTTTAAATAACCGATTCATTAAAATAAAATAATTTTTTTTATTAAAATATTTTTTATCTTTATGCATTGCTTTTAAAAAAATTTTCTTATTAAATATTTTTTTATCTAATTTTATTGGCAGATTGTACTTTTTAAATAATTTTCTACTGAGGATCAAAATACCTTTATTCAATTTATTTTTTTTTATTGAAATTTCTAGAGCGATCAGCATACCAATTGTTATAGCCTCACCGTGTAAACATTTGTGTTTTGTTGCAATTTCTATAGCATGCCCAATAGTGTGTCCAAAATGATATACTGGCTGAAGTTCGTTATTTTTTTCATTAAATAAATCTACTTTACTCTTAATAGCTAATTTGAGAACTTTAGTAATATCCTCTTTAAATTCATTATCTTCAATTTCATTTAAATTTTTAATTACTTTTTTTTTTAAATATTTTGATTTATTTAATTTCAAATGATCTAGTAATTTTTTTGAATGACCAATTCCATGCTTTATTATTTCTGCGTATCCGTCCCAAAAATACCTTGAGGGTAGAAAGTTATAAATATAAGTGGTCTCAATAAAAACGTATTTTGGTAAAGCATATGATCCAATTTGATTTTTACCACCTCTTAAGTTTAAAGCATTTTTACAGGATATTGCAGCATCTGCTGATGCAAGTAAAGTTGTTGGTATAGATATAAAGTTTATTCCTCTGTAAATTACTGATGAGATATAGCCAGCGAGGTCAATTATAGTACCTCCACCAATAGCAATTATAAAGCTATTAGCAGTTACACCAGAGCTAAAAATTCTGTCTATATATTTTTTGAAATAAGATAGTGATTTGACCTGCTCTCCTCCTTTTATAGAAAAAACTTCTGCACCTAGTTCTTTCTCTAGTTTTTTACAATATAGTTTTAGGTTCATTTTTTGATGTAAGTTTTTATCAACAAAAACAAATACAGGATTTTTTTTTGTTATAGGTTTTAAAATTTGAGTTATATTTTTTTTCAAAAAAATATTTTTATTAAAAAAAATCTGGCAATTTTCACTATTTTTATAAATTAATTTTAAATTAGATTTTTTTTTCATTAATTTGATGAAATCTCACAAAAATAATTTTTATCCAGGTTAATATTGCTTCTTTTATCAGAGAAGTCTTTAAACTTAAATTTTTCTCTTTTTAAAAAAAACTTCCAAATTTCAAAATGATGAGAGTCTTTTAAATTAACGTGCTCAAATTTTATTTTATTTTTTTTTAGTATTTTTTTAATCTTTGAGTGGGATATTCCCTCCTGTCTATTAAAACCTAAAAAAGCATAATTTGTATTTGACTTCTTATCTAATTTTCTAAAAGAAATTAAATTACTTTCTTTAAGCATGCTCAGTTTTTTATAAATTTTATTCCAATTTTTTTTTACAACCATTTATTATTTTTTTTATTTTTTTTAATTGAGCAAATGCAACTGCTGCTGTTATTTCAGACATTCTATAGTTCAAACCACAAGAGGTAATAGAATTTGGACCTATTGGATCATTAGTTTTAGTGGGATCTTCACCCACCTTCCTGTTCATTCCTAAGTTATGAAACCTTACACTTTTCTCCAGATACTTTTTTGAATTTGTCATCAAGGCACCACCCTCTCCAGCAGTTATCATTTTGTTATACTGAAAAGACATTGTTGAAATATCTCCCTGATTTCCAACCCTAACTTTATTAAGAACCCCTCCAAAGCATTGGCTGCAATCTTCAATAATTACTACATTTCTTTTCTTAAAATAATTTTTGATTGATCTAAAATCACAAGGATAACCACGCATATGAATTACAATTAAAGCTTTGGTTTTTTTTGAGACACATTTTTTTACTTTATTTAGATCAAGGTTAGCATCCTCTGATACTGGAGCAATTACGGGTACCGCACCCATCATCACAATAGTCATCAAATCTGCACTCCAACCATAAGCTGGAACTATGACCTCATCCCCAGGTTTAACACCTATAGCATGTAATGCGCAATGAAGAGCTGCAGTTCCCGAGTTGACAACTAAGCAATGTTTTTTTTTAACAAATTTAGCCATTTCAGTTTCAAGTTTATTACAATACATCTGAAGTTTTAAACCTGAAAACCTATATGGAGATTTTGATTTTAAAACCTTATTAACATTGATGATCTCATTTTTACCAATATGTCTTCCACCAGGAAATTGCCCAAAGGGAGATTTTTTTTTGACGTTCATTATTTGAACATTCTATTGTTCATTATTTGAACAGTCAATGTTTTTATTATTTTAATAAATATTATATGCCTAAATCTGTGTCTTTTAATTTCGGTGGAGCATAGTAATCAGCATACCACCCTGAAATAGTTTGATCAAAATCAATAATACTACCAGTCATTAAACCAGATTCATCAGAGGTCATAAACGCTAATGCTTTTGCAGCTTCTAATGGTTGAATTAAACGACCCCATGGCAAATCTTTACCTATATTGGTTGGCCAATTTTTATCTTTAGTTACATACCTCTCCATAGTTTTTTCCTCTCCCGGCGTATGTGTCCATCCTAAATTTAATCCGTTAACTTTTATGTTATCCCTCGCCAATGCCCAAGCTACGCTTTTAGTCAAATTAACCAAACCAGCTTTTGAAGCAGAATAGGGGGCTTTAAAAACATGACCACTATGTGAAGACATTGTAATTAAATTTGCAATTGATCCTTTAATTTTTTCTCTTCTCATAATTTTAATTACATCCTGCATTAAAAAAAATGGAGCTCTCAAGTTTACTGATATAATTTCATCGAAAAACTTTTCATCTGTACTAAGAATCGTAGCTCTTCTGGTATCTCCAGCACAATTAACTAAAATATGGACTTTTTTAAAATTTTCGTCAGCAGTTTTAACAATACTCCTACATTCACTAACATTTTTTAAATCCGCTTTTACAAAAATACATTTACAATTTTTTGAATTAAATTCATCCTCTACTTTCTTCCCTTTTTCTTCGTCTCTTCCTACAATTATTAAGTTTTTAAGACCTCTTTCGATGTATAATTTTGATAATTCATACCCAATACCTTGCGTACTTCCAGTAACAATTGCTGTTTTATTTTTTAAATCTTGATCCATAAATAAAATTTTTTACTACTTTATTTATTTTTATTCAATAATTTTTTTAAGTACAAATAGCCTTTTAATGACAACTTATACGGTGAATATTTCTTAGGATCTTGCTCTGCCTCAACAATAATCCATCCTTTGTATTTATCTTTTATCAAATAATTTAATAATCTTGAAAAATCATAGTCACCATCACCAGGCACTGTAAAAGCTCCATTTAAAAACGACTCTCTAAAAGAATATTTTTTTTTGATACAATTTTTTATAATTTTTTTTCTTACATCTTTAAAATGATAATGGGTAATACGATCTTTATATAATTTATAAATTTCTAGAGGGTTTTCATTAGCAAAAAGAAGATGACCAGTATCTAGAAGTAATTTTACATGATCGGATGTAGAGCTTAGAAGCATATCTATTTCATTCTTATTCTGTATTATAGTTCCCATATGATGATGATAACTTATGTTAACACCAAATTTCTCATAAACTTTTTGAGATAATTCATTTAATTTTTTAAAAAACAAAATCCTTTCGTTCATCTTTAATACTGGTTTTTTATATAGACTTATATTTTTTGACTGAATAGATCTAGTGCACTCACAAAAAGCAATATTTTTAGTATTCATATCTTTAAATACTTTTAGTATATTGCTCATTTTTTTAAATTCATCATTTACACTTATACTTAGTAAACTTCCGCTGTACCATCCCCCAGAAAATTTTAAATTAAATTTTTTTAGAAGATTTTTAATTTCAAAAGTTTTTTTTGGAAAAGAGCCACAATTTTCAACCCCTTTATATCCACACTTATTTATTTCCTCTAAACACTGATTAACAGATATATGAGAGGTCAAATTTGGCATATCATCATTTAACCAAGCAATAGGCGCTATACCTATCTTAATTAGATTTCTTTTCATTTATAAATTATCTTAATAAATTTATTTTTAGGATGATCAAGCCACATATTTAAGTTTGTAATCTGCCAAATAAGCATTTCAATACCTGGTATTATTGTAATTTTTTCCTTACTATTAATTTTTAAAATTAATTGATCAATTTTGATCAGAGGGCTAAATGGTGTTTTTTTAAATAGTTTAAGTTGTTTTATAACAAATAATCTAAATTTTTTGTTACTTTTAATCCACTCAAAAAAAGGAACATTAAAACCAATTTTTGATTTATTATTAATTACCTCACTTGGGAGATAATCTCGCATTAGATCCCTAAGAATTCTTTTTCCATAACCATCTTTTATTTTATAGTTTATATTTAAATTGAAAAAAAATTCCTTTAGTTTTGTATTGCTAAAAGGATCTTTAGATAAAATTCCTGTTTTTCTCTCAATTTCAGAAAATGGTAATAAGCCTGGCTGTCGTTCTGAGTTCCAAAGAGCAAATTTTAAATATGCATCCATAAAACTTGATCCTGAATATCTATTTTTACTTTTTAAAGAAATTTTAGATCTATTAAGAAATTTTTTACCAACTAGTTCGGGCTTAGGGGCAATAAAATATTTATTATTTTTAATCCTGAATTTTTCATCTTTAATTATTCTCATAAAAATATTCTTATTTTTTGGAAATTCTTTAGTTGAAAAGTTCTTGATCCAAGAGTTCAACTCATGCTTAAGATTTTTATTTTTTGAAAAATAAAGATCAGCTAAAAAATACTTAAATCCTGGAAAATTTCCTAAAAAATAATGGTCTGCATTACCAGCATTAATTATATTTTTATATCCTAGCTTTTTTATTTTTTTGTAAAGAATAAAATAGCCCATGAAGGAACTTGTACAAAGAGGAAAGCTGAAGTAGTCATAACAAGTTTTCCAATTTTTTAAAAATTCATTAGATGTTATTTTTATTCTAATAAAATTTTTACAATTTTTTTTGGCAACAGCTTTAGCTGGAATTATCTCATTTAATATATTTTTGGATTGATAATATGCCGTAAAAGATTTCAATGGTTTTTTTATATTTTTAAAAACAGCCGCAACTGTTGTAGAATCTAAACCACCACTTAAAGCTAAAATAGTATTATTTAAATTATATTTACATTCTTTAAATGTTTTTTTCATCAAATTCATCGAGATAAATTTAGCTTTATCATATGGTAAATTATAATTTTTCTTATTATCAAGAAATTTATCCCAATATCTCTTTTTATATAATTTATCTCCTCTAATTAAAATATAGGTTGATGCCTCTAAAAATTTTATTTGTTTGATAAAAGTTTCATTATTTCCGTATACAAAATTATATCTTAATGATAAATAATTTTTACAAAAATCTTTATTTATTTCCGAATTAAATTTTAATTCTTCTGGAGAATTTGATATTATAAAGTTATCCTTTATTGTTCTATAGTACAATGGAAGCAATCCATCAATATCCCTGCAAATAAAAGTTATATTTTTTTTAAAGTCGTGAACAATTAGATTAAAACTTCCTTTAAAAAATTTTGAAATTTTTTTTAATTTATTAATTTCAAATAAATTAAAATTTTTAAAAGCACTTTTTAGATCTAATTTTCCTCCATCTACATCTTCCAAAAAACCATCTAAGAAAAATAAAATATTTTTTTTTATGAAAAATTCCTGTTTACTTTTAATACCATTCTGAATTTCTTTTAATTTATAAATTTTTAAGTTTGATTTTGAAAATATTTGATACCCATTTATATTAATATTATTTATACCTTTTTTAATGACATATATATTTTGCATTTTTTTAATAAAACTTTTGTAAAAAGATGTTTGTATTTATGAAAGAAAAAATAAATTTACTTAGATAATTTTCATAATTTTTTTGATTAATAACTTCTTTAAATTTTTCATATTTTACGAATTCAAAAATTGGGGAATCTTTATTTAAAATTTGTTTAATTATATACTTATTTTTTAAGTCGAAAATGTCGTTAATTGATGAATTAAAACCAATTTTCTTTTTATCTAATATTACTTTTTTACACACAACATCTTTAAAAGCCTGTCTAAGTAAGTATTTATTGTAACCATTTTTTAACAATAAATTTGAAGGTAGCGTATATGCAAATTCGACGAGCCTACTATCTAAATATGGGCTTCTATTTTCAATAGAATAATTCATTGAGTTTAAATCATCCTCATTAAGAATTACAGGAGTTGTCTCAATATTTAATTCGTTAAGCATTCTATTTCTTAATAAATCATTGGTAAACTTAATTTCTGAAAATTTTTTATTTGATTTAGATATAAGAAATTCACCTAATTTTTTATATTCATCAAATATATGTTCTCGTGATTTAGGATTTTTAATATATTTATATGGATCTTTTAAAAGAGGATTTCTTATAAAATTTTTTGCAAATTTATTAAAAAATAATTTTTGAGAATTAAATAATTTATTATTTTTTTTATTTCTGTTCAATACAGACAATTGTAGAAGGAAATGGTCGTAATAACCTCCAAATACTTCATCAGCTGCAGTGCCCAATACTCCAACCTTAATTTTATCTTTTTTCATTTTCTCAAGCATTAGCGAGTGATTATAGTAACTAATTGTTGCAACTGGAGCTGTTCTATATTCTATTAATTTTTTTAATCTTTCAAAATTTTTTTCTTTTTTTAATAAAATAGAAGTATTTTTTACATTTAAATCATTAACGATCAGCTTAATATTTTTTTTTTCATTGTATCTAATATCACTATCTAAAATAGAATATGTTTTAATATTTTTATTAAGTATTTTTTTTGTCACTGATGCAATTATTGATGAGTCAACTCCACCACTCAGACAAATACCAACTGGTACATTAGCATTTATTCTTTTTTCAATACTATCTATTACTTTAAGTCTCGTCTCATTAATTGCTTCAGACTCACTAATCTTATCATTTTCTAAAAATTTTAATTTCCAATAATTTTTAAAAAATAATCTTTCTCCAATTCTTGAATATATAAAAGATCTCTTTGGGAATTCTTTAATATTCTGAAAATAGGTTTGATTGTATTTGTAAAGAGACTTATATCCAAAATTTAAATAATTTGTTAATTGATTTAAGTTTATATTAATTTTTTTGTCACAAAGAGATTGAATAAATTTTATTTCAGATCCAAAATAAAAGTCTTTTGTAGAGTTTTCAAGATAGAATAAAGGTTTTTCTCCAAATCTATCCCTAGAAGAAAATATTTTATTATTTTTGATATTTAAAATTACAAAACTCCACATACCCTCAAAGTATTTTAAACATTTTTCACCATACAAAATAAAATAATGTAAAATTACCTCAGTATCAGAAGAAGTTTTGACTTTAATCCCTTTTTTAATAAGCTTTTTTCTTAATTCTAAAAAATTGTAAATTTCACCATTATACACAATAACATATTCATTTATTCTAAAAGGTTGATTGGAATTCTGATCTTGATTAACAATACTTAATCTAGATGATAATAGATAAATATTATAACCATTATCATTTTGATAGTAAAAAAAATTTTGATTGTCTGGGCCTCTATTCGACATCTTTCTTAGTGTATTTTTGATAAACACTTGAGGCAGTTTCTTTCTACCAATATATCCCGCAATACCACACATTTATTAAATTTGTATCCTTCTCAAATTGAAAAGATCAGAATTTAGAGAATTAAATCCGTTAATAGCTGTAGGGCAGCATTTAATTCCATTCTTTTTTAATTTTTTAATTATTTTTTTATTGAAATCAATTTCTTGACCTTCTGGGTAGGAATAATGTTTTAAATTTATATTCAATCTGGTTTTAAATAATTTAATACTTTTTCTAATTTGTTGGTCTAGTTCATTCGCTTTGAAATATGTAAGTGGCATATGTTCATGAGAATGACCACCTATTGTAAAAATAGGATTATCATTAAGCTGCTTAATTTTCGACCATGTTATTTTTTTGTCTATATTTGAATTATATGATTTTATTTTTCTTAATTTACAAATATCAAATATATTATCTACGAAGTTATTAATATTAATATTCAATTTTTTTTTAATTATTTTTCTAATTTTTTTTAAAGATTTTATTTTTGAAGATTTATTATTAATTTGCAATTTTCCTATCCCATCAACATATATGGATTTTTCCTTTGTAAATTCAAAGCAATGTTCTACTTTATCAATCCAGCTCATTGTATTATTTTCAATAAAATCTGTGGAGAAATAAAATGTAGTTTTTAACTTCATTTCATCTAATATAGGTGCAGCAACACTAAAATTATTTTCGAAACCATCATCAAAAGTTATATTAAAACTATTTTTTGGCAGTTCTAATTTTTTTTCCTTACAATAAATAATCTCATCCATACTTAATGAAGTTCCATTCTTTTTTAGATAATTAAGAATACTAATAAATTTTTTTTCTAGTAAATGCTTTTTATTATAATTTCTTATAGAAAAGCAATTTTTCTTAATTACTCCATGAAATAAAAAAATTGAAAAATTATTTTCTTTTTTATTAAATAATTTTTTTTGCATAATTTCTTAGATTATTTTCACACACATTTATTAGAGCAGAGGGTAGGGCAGAATAATATCGACCCAATTTTTTTTGTTTTGTAAATGTAATTTTTTTTTTATTTATTATTTTAAAAATAAAATTATTAACTAATTTAATACAATTATTTGTATTGCTTATTCCAATATTTGTTATAGAGCTTTTTTTATTTATTTTTATCCGCTTAGAATTAAAAATATCTCCAGTATCAACTTTTACATTTACCTTATGAAGTGTTGTATGGAGTCTTTTAAAATCTTTATGAAATATAGCCCATAATAAACTATCTAGACCTCGATAATTTTCAGGATCACCACCATGCAGATTCAAAAGTATCTTTGTTTTTATTTTTTTTAAATTTTTTTTTTTTAAAATGGATGTACCAAAAATGATTATAATTTTAGGTTTAATATAATTAATATAGTTAATTGTGTTTGGGGAATTGATATCAAAAAATTTCTTTATATTAATATTTCTATTAAAAATTGAATTATTAAAAATTTTTTTTTCATAAATTTCTTTTTTTTTTAATAATTTATGTGATGTTTTATACTTATTTTTCAACTTTTTTTTCTGATAAATTACAAATAAATTTTCTTCTTCAATTTTCAAATTATTTAAAAAAAAATTATGATGATCAGTGTCTGTAGTTAAAATGAGAACTTTTATCATATTAAGTAGTTTTTCTTGATTAGTGCATTCTTCTTAATTTTTTTTTTTGATTTTTTATTAATAATAGCATTTATATTTGTAATTCCATTTCTATCAAATGGACGAACAAATTTTAAATCTCTTTGTTTTAAAATTGCACCTTTATTTATGTTATTTCTGAGATAAAAAGATCTCCTTAAATGAAAAATATTTACCTTTTCATCTTTTGAGAGAATTTTTGTTTTTTTTCCCTGAATGGTATTTAAGTTCTTTAAAATATTAACCATATTTTTCATATCTTCAGGATTTAAAGAAAGCTTATGATCCCTAAATTTTGAAAAATTATTATCTAGCGTAAAATGCTTTTCTACAATTTCTGCACCATAAAATACTGATAGTATTGGTATAGCATAACCAATAGTATGATCTGAATATCCAATTTTAATATTAAACTTTCTTTTTAAATAATTTATTGTACTTAAATTAACATTTGAAATTGGCGCAGGATACATTGAAACGCAGTGTAAAAAACTTAGTTTATTCATTGAAAATTTATTTTTTTTTATGAATTCAAACGTATTTTTAATTTCTTTTGTTGTTGAACATCCTGTAGAAATAATAGTGTTTTTATTAAATGAAATTACTTTTTTTATGAGATCAAAATAAGTTAAATCACCAGATGAAATTTTAAATAAATCTACAATAGTATTTAAAAATTCAGCACTTTTAATATCAAAAGGTGTTGAGATAAACTTTAAATTTTTATATTTAGCAATTTTTGATAATTGGTAAAATTGCTCTCTTGAAAATTGAAATTTTTTTAATTGATTATACCTTTTTTTGTTTTTGCCATTTACATAGTCTTCAGTATTAAATGTTTGAAATTTAATAGCATCTACTCCGGCTTGTGAAGCTTTTAGTATTAATTTTTTTGCAATTTCAAATCTTCCTTCATGATTATTCCCAACCTCTGCAATTATGAAAGGTTTTACTAAATTACTCATTTATTAAAGCACTCTTATAAAAATTTTTATACCATTCTATATATTTTTTATATCCTGTATCAATCGAGTAAGACGGCTTATAACCGAGTAACTTTTTAGCCTTACTAATATCTAAAGTTCCTCTTTCAGGAACAAATTTTTCTTTTGGTATATAGCTTACCTCAACATCCTTGAATTCACTTTTCAGGATTGACAAAAGTTCATTAATTTTTCTTGCATTTCCATATGTAATATTAAAGGTTTCATTTCTCGCTTTCTCATTTTCACAACACATCATTATACCTTGGACAAGATCATCGATATAAGTGAAATCTAATTTATCATTCCCATCCCCATTAATCGATATTTTTTGATTTTGAAGAGCAGATTCAATAAATACTTGTCCCACTCTTCTGCTGACACATCTTTCTCCATATAAAGCAGAAGGTCTTATTATAGTATAAGGTAAATCGAATACTTTATTATAAGATTTTAATATTATTTCACCAGAGTATTTCAAACTTCCATAGATACCTATCGGCTTACAAGTTTCATCTTCATTGACAGATTCTGACTTAAAGTCTCCATAAACCATACTAGAAGACATATAAATAACATGAGTTTTTTTATCCTTAGAAAAATCTAAAGTGTTTTCTAGAGTTCTTAAACTATGATCAAATGTAGAGTGAGGGTCCTTATTTGATTTATTAGCATGTGAAACTGCAGCTAAATGAATGATTATACTAGGATTAATATTTTCATAAAGCTTTGATATTGCATGGTAGTTTCTTGCATCTTCAATAAATAAATTTACTTTTTTGTTATTTAATAATTTAATTCTATTATTTAAAATACTTCTATAAAGATTTTTGTTTACTATAGAACTATCTGTAAATGAGAGAAGATTGTTTACAGCCAAGCTATCAACAATAGAAACATTGTAGTTTTTTTCGACCAATTTTAAAGCCAGGTTATGACCAATAAAACCACATCCACCTACTAAAAGAATATTTTTATTTTTCATTATTTATAAATGTTAATATTTTTTTTGAAATATAATCCACCTCTTTATTCTTTAGTGAGGGATATACTGGAAGAGAAATATTTGTATTTGCATAATTAATTGCGTTTGTATAATCACTCTTCTTATTTCTATATTTATTTTTGTAATAGCTCATAAGCGGAATAATTTTTGGATAATGTATACTAAACCCAATATGAATTTTATTTAATAATTTAATTAATTTATCTCTCTTTTTAACAAAAATTGGATAAATAAAATATGAGTTTTGTTTTGAAAACTTTAATTGTCCAATTTTATTACTTCTACAAAAATTTTGATAATACCTTTTTGCAATCTTTTGTCTTTTACCTAATGATTTCTTATATGATTGTAGCTGGTCTAATCCTAAGCAAGATTGAAAATCGGTCATTCTGTAATTAAAACCTAACATTTTAACATCATATTCACCTGGTTTTTTTCTTTCTCCAATATCTTTGTCTATACCAAATGCTTTAAGTTTTTTAATACTTTTAAAAAAATTTTTATTATTAGTTATAATCATTCCACCCTCACCAGTAGTTATTTGTTTTGTCGGATAAAATGAAAATGATCCTGATAATCCAAAATTTCCAACATGTTTATTTTTATATTTTGTACCAAGAGCATGAGCACAATCCTCAATTATTTTAATTTTTTTCTTATCACAAAAAGTTTTAATCTTTCCAAAATCACATGGACCCCCATTCATGTGAACTAAGATTACTCCTTTTGTCTTTTTTGAAATCTTTTTCTTTAAGTTATCTATTGTAAGATTACCAGAAACTAAATCAACATCACAAAACACTGCTTTTGCACCTGTATATTCAACTGCATGTGCAGTTGCCGTATGTGTCATTGCAGGCACTATTATTTCATCACCGTGTTTAAAGCCTGCAGCTATACAAGATAAGTGCAACCCTGCTGTACAACTAGATACTGTTAACGAATACTTAGAATTAGTATATTTCCTAAACTTTTCTTCAAATAATTTTGTATATTTACCATGTGTAAGCCATCCACTTTTTATTATTTTGCTAATGTCTGATAGACACTTATTTGAAATATTTTTTTTAGAAAATTTTACTTTCATATGTATTTTATTTTAACTTTTTTATTATTTTTAAAAGACTTGTCTGCAGCAAAACATAGGCTCATTAAATCAAATTGATCCTGATGAGACATTATACTAGCTGTATTCTTATTAATATTTTGAATAAAATCTTGAATTAATTTTTTTTTATTAAAATTTTCTGGATAACTGTTTTTTATTTTTTTTAAAATATTAGTTTTTTTTTTTGATTTAAATTTATATGTAGATGGAAGGGAATGTACTAAAGTATTTTTTTCTCCAAATATCTTAATCTCATGAAAATGTTTGTAAGAGCAAGCAAGATTAGCTGTAACTTTTGCTATAAGATTATTTTTAAATTCTAAAATATAAACTAAAAAAGACTCTTTTTTAAAAACAGTGTTATTACAAGCAATATTATTTCCAAAAGTCATTACAGAAACCGGTTTTTGTCCCGTAATCCATAATATTAAATCAAATATGTGTATTGCAGCTCCTAGCGTAGAGGTATAATTTTTGACCTTAGATCTCCATTCAAAAAGCTTAGATTTTCTTCCCCATAAGTAATCACCCTCAATGTAATAGATCTTGTCATTTTTAACAATTTTTTTTAATTGTTTAAACAATGTGTTTTTTCTTAAAACTAAATTTGAAATCATTTTAATTCTTTTCTTTTTTAGCATATTTTTTATTATTTTAAGTTCTTGAATATTAAGGCACATTGGCTTTTCCACTATAATATTTTTATTATTTTTCAGGGCTTTTAAAATATGTTTAAAATGATAATTATCATAGCTTGCTATAGAAACTAAATTAATATCCTTATCTTTAAAAATATCATTTTCATTAGTAGAAATTTTTAAATTGGGAAATTTCTTCCTCAATTTAACGATTTTTTTTTATTTATTTCTACAATTGTTTTAACTTTACTTCCTCTAAAATTATGAATGGCTTCATAATGTTTTAATCCAATTCCAGTCCCAATTATACCTGCTTTAATAACCATATTATAAACCAAAATTTAAAAACTTTCTTTTATCTATCTTTTTTTTTATTTTTATAAAATCCGAAATTGTATCAACTGATAATTTCATTACTTTTTTTTTATTTTTGCTTTTAAAATTCTTTATTTTAAATTTTCTACTATTTTTATAAAAATACCTTGTCACATGTTCTAAATCACTTTTCGACATTTTGTTAATATAATCTTTCAATATTTGTACTTTAATGATTTCAACTGACTGACCTTTTGGGAAAGTTCTTGGAAAAACATTTGTGATAATATCAAAGTTTTTATTTTTTTTGTGAATTTTTATTGCATACTCTATTATTTTGTTATCAATTAGAGGACTATCTCCACTAATTCTCATAAAATATTTACATTTAATTTTCATTGCTAATCTAACAAATCTTAAAACAACGTTTTCGAGTTCACCTCTAAAAAATCTTATTTTAAAATTTTTTAATAATTTTATTAAATTGTTGTCTGAACTATTATTTGATGTAGCTACTATTATATCTTTTACTGATTTTGATTTTTTTACATTATTTACGACATGTATAATTAGAGGCAGTCCATAAATAACTTTTAAAACTTTCTTATCAAATCTTTTAGAGTTTGACCTTGCCTGAATAAATACAATCATTTATTTCCGTTATTTTTAATATGATAAATATAATTTGTAGACATGTGAATAAATTTATTTTTTTTATAAAAACTTAAGGCATGAGTATTATAATCTTGAGTACCAGCATACAAATGTATCTTATATTTTTTCATAATTTTATTATTTACGTATGCAATTATTGAGGAACCAATTTTTTGGTTACTAAATTTCTTCGAAGTACAAATTATATTTATATTTAATTTTTTCTTTATTTTTTGTAAAAGACAAAACCCACCAATTTTTTTATTTTTAAGGCATACAATTAAAAATTTTCCCGGTTTATTTCTAAAAGAATTTTCTAACCAATAATATCTTAAGGGGTATTTTAATAATTTTCTAAAAAAAATGTCTTTAACGAATCTAGAGTTAGATGTGTTTTCTTTACAAATTTTAAGTATTTCAAATCTATCTTTTTTTGTCGAAGGACGACAGTCTTGATAAAGTTTAAGGTTTTTTTTTTGATATTTTTTTTTAAAATTAATTTGTTTACAAGAAAAATGAGGATTAAATTCTTGTATCTTCTTCTTTGATATTGGTTTTTTTAATTTAAAATGAACAAAAAAGGGTTTTTGTAAATTCTTCTGAGATAAATCATTTTTCTTATATGACTTATAAATTTCCTTGCCGGTTATTTTAGTTAAAAAATTATCCTTATTTAACATTATTAAATTTGAATATGTATTAATTTGTAGGGCAAGATAGCGATCATTAATTTTGAGAAAATTTATACTGTTCATTTATTGAACAGTCAACTATATTATGTAAAACTTATGTTTACTTAACAGATATAATATATATTTATATTAATATGACAAAACAAGATAATTTTTATTTAACGGTAGAGTCAGACTCTTTTTTTGAAAGGAATAAAAAATTAAACAATCAATTTTTAGACAACTTTAAATCTAAAAAAATTAGAATTAGAAAAGAAGAAATATATAATTTAATCAATAAAAAATATAAAATAAAAAAAAAAACTAAAGTTCTAGAGGTAGGTTGTTATTTTGGTGATCTCCTAAGTTTTATCAAGAAAAAACATGGATGTGCTGTTTACGGTGTTGAACCATCAAAAAAGGCATGTAAAATTGCAAAAAAATATTTTTCATTAAAGTTAGAAAATAAAACTCTTTTAAAATCAAAATTTTTTAATTTTTCAAAAAATACTTTTCAAAAAATGGATATAATTATTTTTGATGATGTTTTGTCGTGGATAGATAGAGATGTGATATTACCAACATTTGGGGTAATTGATTGGATTCTTAAACCTAATGGTATAATATTTTTTAGAGACTTTATGCCAAAAAAAAATTTTGCTCATCCAAATCACCATTGGAGAGGTAAAGAAATATTTAATTTTAAATATCAGGATGGCCACAAATCTTTTTTTCTCAAATCAGGGAAATATAAGCAAATTTATAATAACATTTATTTTTCTGATAAAATGCAGAATATAAAAATTAAAAATAAAGATTCAATGTTATGGGGAGACTCAATTTTGAAAAAAATATCAAAATTTACACATCCAATAATAAAAATATAATATGAGCAAAGACCAAATTATAAATATATTCCCAAAAGAAAAGAAGAAAAAAGATATAAAGCCAGAAAACTTTATAAATACAAGTAATAAAAAAAATCTTTATCTATTGCCAAAACAGGACATTAATAAAAAAATCTTTGATAGACTGAGCAAATGTTTTCAAAATTCAAAAAATTTAGAAAAGATTAAAAAGGATACGATTTTAATTGTTTTAAATAGTTATTCTAAAATTTTAAAGGGTGAAATTTTAAATAACGAGGATTTTATAATTTCAAAACAAGAAATAAATGAATTTTTTAAATTAGAAGACAAAGATATTGTACGATATATATATTATAGGTATAAATATAATAAATTTCCCTCACTTCATAAACTAGATGATTATCCCCCTAATATACAAATTGAACCAACATCAATTTGTAATTTGAGATGTATAATGTGTTATCAGTCTGACAGAACCTTCTCAAAAAAATCTGGTGGGCACATGGGCTATATGAGTCTAGATATTTTAAAAAAAGTAGTGGATGAAATTGAAGGAAAAATAGAAGCGGTTACATTTGCATCGAGAGGTGAGCCTACTCTTCATAAGGAATTAGATAAATTTTTAAAATATTGTGAGGGAAAATTTTTAGCTCTTAAACTCAACACTAATGCAACCTTATTAAATGAGCAAAAAATAAATATGCTTTTATCTTCAGATTTAGAAACTTTAGTTTTATCAATTGATGAAAAGAATAAAGAAACTTATGAAAAAATTAGAGTTAACGCAAAATTTGATAAAATAATGAAAAATTTAGAATTACTCAAAAATATAAGAGAAAAAAATTATAGTAACTCTAAAATTAGAGTAAGAATTTCTGGAGTAAAAATTAATACTGATCAAAATGTTGAGGAAATGAACAAATTCTATAATGAGTTTGCTGATGAAATTACTTTGGTTAATTATGATCCATGGCAAAGTTCTTATGAAAATCCTATTAACGAAATTGAGGAACCTTGTACCGAATTATATAGAAGGATGTTTGTCTGGTGGGATGGGAAGGTAAATCCATGTGATCATGATTACAAGTCATTATTAAGCAAATGGAATATTAAAGATCATAGCGTTAAATCAATCTGGAATTCAGATAACTATAACGAATTAAGAAAACTTCATCAACAAAAGAAAAGATCACAACTTGAGCCATGCAATAGATGTTTAAGTACATAAAGAAAATTTGTATAATAGGTAATGGAGTACACTCACAAAGGATTCAAAAAATTATAAAAAAAAAAAAAATTAATTTTATTGTTTTTAAGCCAAAATCAAAAAAAAATTATAAAAAAGAGAATTTAGAGAATTTAAAAAAATATAAGATTTTTTTCATTATATCACCAAACAATACCCACTTTTATTATATATCTAAATTCTGTAAGAATAGTTATATATTTTGCGAAAAACCACCGACAAATAATCTTAAAGAATTGAATAAATTAAAAAAAATCAACTCCAATAAAATCTATTTTAACTTTAACTTTAGATTCAGTCGTATATCAAAAATTTTATCAGAAAGTAAAAAATTTGGTTTGGGAAAATTAATATATTCAAATATTATTTCTGGTCATGGTTTAGCTTTTAAAGATATTTATAAAAATAGCTGGAGAGCTGATAAAAAAAATTGTCCGACAGGTGTTTTTGAAATGCTAGCTATACATTGGATAGATCTAATCAATTATTTGTTTAAAATTAAAAAAATTAAAAACTTTGAACTAAAAAATTTAAGCAAGATTGGAAATAGTTATGATAATTGTAATCTAAGTTTGCAGACACATAATAATGCTGTAATAGATGTTGTCTGTTCTTATACTAGCCCAGTAATAAGTAAAAAAACTTTTATATTTAAAAATGGATTAATCTTACAGGATGAGGATAAAATTGAGATTAGAGGTCCTGCATTAAACATTGATAAGGACAATTTTTTAAAAAAACCAAAATTGATTAAGAAAGAAGTTTTAGATGAAAAAAAAGATTATAATGAGTCACTAAAACTAAGTATTGATTATTTTTTTAAACAAATAAATGAAAAGAGAAAATTCTCGAAAAAAGAATTTCATGACTCGTTAAAAATTAATAAATTAATTTTATAATTTCGAGTCAATTTTTGCGTAATTCCAGCATTTAGCCATATTTATTGCTCCAAATAAATCATATCTTAAAAATATTTTTAAATTATTTTTTTCTTTCCAATTTTTAATAAATTTAGTTGCTTTTTCTTTCCAGTTTTTTGATGGATAAAAAACCAATCTGGACATTTTATGACCATAGTATTGAGGATTTTTCTTTAGTTTAAAGATAGCCTTTATTTCTTTTTTGTATAAAGCAATTGTTTCTTTTGAAATTACCATATCGGTTTGAATAATTTCTAATTGAAGATTACTATAATTTTTTGAGGAGCTTAATACAGATATCCTATTAAGGTTAGGCAATGAATTATTTAAACATATCATCTCTGTAAAATTAACTTTTGTATTAACTTTCATTATCAAATTAATCATAAACTTTTTATAATTATTAAGTTTTTTAAGATGTTTTACATTTGAATACTCCAACAAAAAAGGAGAGTGAGTACAATAAAAAATTTTGTCAAAATAATCATAGGACAAAGTTTTACTTTGATCGCTTTCTAGTATTTTAATATTATTTTTTTCTAATCTAACTTGAGTATTAAAAAAAATTCTAACACCAACATTGTTTAAAAAATTATAAAATTTCTTTTGAAATATCTGAAATATTTTCTCCTTTGGTTGAGCATATTTAAATAAAACTTTATTATTCCTCACTTTCTCTCTAAATAAATCACCCTCATCTTTTATATTAGAAATTTTATACTCTCTTGGTAAAAACCAGGGTATAAAAAATTGATAACAATTTTTAAAATTATTACTATATCTTTTAGAGCATAGTTTAATGAGTTTTTTTAAGTCATTTTTAAAATAACTTGCGATCTTGAAATTTTTAACATTAAATTTTTTTTTTAAATCATTTGAAAGAATTTTTGGCCATTTATTGATACCATCTTTAAAGTCAATCATTGATCTATAAATTAAAAGCTTTTGTATTTTGTTTCTTACAATCATTTTCATCTTTAATTTTTTTTTAATAAAATCTAAAAGATCATTACATCTTGGAATTTCAATGCCATGAAATCCATTATTAATATTTAGTTTTTTTATAGAAATAGAATTAAATGAACTTAAAAGTTTATTAGATTTTTCAACCAATATAACCTCGTAATTTTTTTTTTTTGAAAATTGATATGCTAGGAGGCAGCCATACAAACCACCTCCAATTAAAAGTATTTTTTTTTTACTTTTTTTATTCAGAGAAGATCGCAAAATTTTCATTTTCATGATTAAAAAAGATCAGTTCTATATTCTAAAAATTTTTTTTTGTTTTTTTTACTTATAAATTCTAAAGATTTGTTTTTTTTTAAAAAATTTACTATCTCAAAAGTATTTCCATTTAAGTTGTTTTTTTCTAGGTATTTTACAATTTGTCTTATAACCATCAGATCATCTTTATAATCTACACAATATCTATAATCAGAAAGATTTTTCTTAATTTTATAATTTTTAATTTTAAAAGAATGGGAATTTTTCCAAAAATAGGTTGTAACATGTTCTTGATCATCTTTGTCCTTTGCAAATTCAAAAGCCTTTTTCAAAGAGCTTAATTTAAATATCTCTATATCACTACCATCAGGAAAGGTCGATTTGTTGATTGGATATGTATTAGCAAAATAATCGTATTTTGACTCTAAGAAAATTTTAAGCATTTTTTTAATAAGCTTAGGATCTACTAATGGACAATCGGATGTAATTCTAACAATATTTTTAATTTTAAACTTTTTTGCACAGTCCAGGTATCTTTTAAGTACATTTTTTTCAGACCCTCTAAAAAAATTAACATTATTTTTTTTTGCGATTAGACATATTTTTTTATCCTTTTTTTTAATAGTAGTAGCAATGAAGATATTTTTATTTTTGAATTCATTTAAAACTCGCTTAATTTGAAAACCTAAAACTGAATTTTTTTTATCTATCTTTTTTAAAACTTTTTCTGGGTAACGCGTGGAACTTGCTCTTGCTTGAATAATTATTCCAAATTTTAGAGCTACCATGCTGTATAGCCGCCATCAATAACAATTGTTGACCCATTTATATATTTATTCTTTTCACTACAAAATAAATCTACAATTCCATATAAATCTTCAACATTCATCATACGATTTTTAGGAATATGTTTTGTAAGCTTATTTTTAAAACTCGACGGTTGTTTCCATTCTATTCCATGATTAGCAATTGTATTTACATTTACTTTTTTTCCATACATTGTAGCAAAGTATTTTGTAATTCCGTTCACAGCAAATTTACTAGTAACATAAAATATACTTTTAGGATTTTTATAAATATTATGCTTCGGAGATACCAAACTATAGATTGAAGAAAAATTTAATATACCTTTGCCGTTTTTACAATATTTGATGAAATACTTGTTTGTTAGATAAGTTGAAAAAACATTGTTATAAAAAAAATGGTCAAAATGTTCTTTATCTGTTGCATGGTTTTTGGTACTTCTTTTTTTGATACCAATGTGCTCATTAGCTCCATGTAAATTTATTAAGTAATTGAAATTGTTGTATTTTTTAAAATAATTTTTAACATCATTTTCATCACATAGATTAATATTTTTTTTAATATCTAATAAAGAAACACTATTTTTTTTTTTTAAATAATTTGATATTTTTTTTCCAATTAATCCTTCACTTCCTGTTATTAAAATTTTATTCATATATTAAAAACTATCCCATGTGATTGGCGCATCTTTATGAATTTTATTTTTCGTTTTTTTATTAATTATTACCTTTATATATTTTGGAAGTAAACCACCAGCTGGACCTTTAATTGTGATATTATTTTCTGTAAACTTTTCACCTTTATTAATATTTTTTTTTGCGTAGAGGCTTTTCTTTTGAGAGTTTATTGTTAAATATTCATTAGGTTGTATTTTTTTTATACCGTCACCTAATAATAATTTAATTTGCTCCTTTTCTATTCTGTTTCTTTTTTTAAACCATAAATTAAATTTGTTATGAAATTTTTTAAATTTTATTAAGGCAGCAATTTCATTTGGTTCTGATGAAAGCATATGGTCAGGACCTTCCATACGTTTATTTAAAGTAAAATGTCTCTCAATAATGTTTGCCCCAAGAGAGATCGCACTTTTGGATGCTAATAAGTCTGTTGTATGATCTGAAAAACCGACAGGTATTTTATATAGAGATTTAAGATTATTCATAAATTTTAAATTTATTTCCGAATGTGTAGATGGATAAGAAGAGTTGCAATGTAAAACTGCTATATTTTTATTTCCTGTTGATCTCACAGTTTCTATCGCATCATCTATTTCTGAAATTTTTGACATTCCTGTTGAAATGATTATCGGTTTATTTTTTTTTGCAACATGTTCAATCAATGGCAAATTTACTAAATCTGCCGAAGCAATCTTATATGCTTGTACACCAAGTTTTTCTAAAAAATCCGCACTTTCAAAATCGAAAGGTGTTGAAAAAATAAATATTTTTCTTTTTTTTGCATAAGAAAATATTTTTTTTTGAGTTTTAAAATTAAGACTTAATCTACTAAATAATTGGTGTATGCTTTCTTGAGTACCTATAATTTTTTCTGAATATTTTTCAGATTTAACTTTATTAGATACTCTACTATCTGGTAAAAATGACTGAAATTTAATTGCGTCACATTTTGCTTTTTTTGCATTATCAATAAGTTTTTTTGCAATTGTAAGACTGCCATTATGATTTAATCCTGCTTCAGCGACTATAAAAGGTTTTTCTCCATCACCGACAAATTTTTTCCCTAATTTAAACTTTTTATTGAAATCTACCCTATTTAAAATTTTAGTTTCATTTGAAAATAAATTAAATTTATTAGTCAAACTATTTACAAGATCAAAGGATTTGTGGAATAAAATTTGACTGTCGGCATAATTGAACTCCCCTCCAGCTCCAACAGAATAAAGATTATCAAAACTTTCTATAAAGCTTTTTATAAAATAGGTTTCACTTTTGTAATCCATAAACTGTACTGGATAAACAAAAGGTTCATAATTTATAGTTGCATCAATTAATTTTTTACTATCGACCAAATTTGTTTTTGACATATCTTTTATAACCTGTGAAATTATTTCTTTAGGTTTTCTTTTCGAAAAACTATCTCCCATAGAATAAGTAATTTCTGCTGTCAAAAAACTTTTATTTTTGGGAGATACAAACTTTGATAATTTCTTATTTTCAGTTATTCTATTGAATAATGTTCTTTCAGAATCAAAGTATAACCAATGAATATTTTTTGGCAAAATTCTACTTTGGTCATAAAACAGATAAACAGAACATACTCCTCTAAATTTTAAACTATTCTTCTTGCCAAGTAACTTTGATGTAACACTTATAGGTAAAGTAGATATTACAATTTGTTCTTCATTTATTCTGTAATTGTTTTTTGTAGTTTTTACTTCTGATATCTTTTGATTTTTTGATTTTAGGCCAATAACAGTTTCATTAAATTTAAATTTTCCACCTAGTTTTATTATTTTATCTTTAATTCTGTCGTAGACACATCCTGTCCCGTACTTTCCAACCGCAGCATATTCTTCGTGATAAAATGGTAAGATTTTGTCTCTAAATTTAATTCTATTTGGTGCCCAATCTGGAGTCATTTTATTAGTATCAACACCCCATATTTTTTTTGGATATTTTTCGTAAAACATTTTTCTTAAGGTTGGTCCAACAAAAGAGTCTATATATTCTTTATAATTTTTAGCTTTAAATCTTTTTTCGAGGTTTTTGCACTTTTGCAGTTCTATCTTTATTTTTTTTTTAGTTTTTACATCAAAATTATCAAGTGCTTCTTTTGAAAATGGATAATCATAAAATTCATTTAACTTTTCACCTTTAACATTTTTACAATAAAATTTCCCTTCAATTAACAGATCTTTAAAATTTAATTTCCAAAATTTTTTTAATTCCTCTTCCGGTGTATGAAAAATATGAGGGCCAGTATCCAAGATAAATTCATTATGTTTCCAAGATCTACATAGACCGCCAGAAGTTGAGTTTTTTTCAATTATTAAAACATCGAGACCTCTTTCAAGTAGCTTCCAGGCAGTAATTAGTCCTGTTGGGCCTGAACCTAAAATAATAATTTTATTTTTTTTCATTTATCTTATTTTTGGAGAGAGTCTTTTATAGTTATAAATTCTTTTTCTACTTTTAAGTATATTCAAATTATTTTTCAGAGAATATGATATTTTTTTAAAAGTTTTGTCCACAGCTAGTAAATATTTCCTGACCAATAACATTTTATGACTATAAGATAAATATATAAGATTATTTGCTAAGATGTTTTCTCTAAGCATAAGCTCAGTAAATAGAGTTTGAATATAATCACTTTTTCTATGAACAAAATCAAAATTAATAATTGTGTCTAACTCATTAATTTTTATTTTTAAGTTATTTTTTTTTGATAATTTTAATAATTCTCTTTTAAGAAAAATACCGATTTTTTTATTATGTTGAAAAACTTTTTTATTTTTGTGAAATTTAATTACTGCTAGAGCTGCGGAAAATCCAACTCTTTCAGTCCATGCTACGCTACTTACAAAAGTATCTTGCGCGACATCCATAATGTCTTTTTTACCAACTATTGCTGATATTGCAAATCCATTCCCCATAGCTTTTCCATAAACAACAATTGATGGATTGATTCCAATTTTTTTATAAACACCACCAACACAATCTCTCCAACCAGATGTAATTTCATCTACTATCAAAATAATTTTTTTTTTTTTACAAATATTATTTAAAGTTTTTACATAATCTTTACTCAGCCTACTTAATCTCTGAGGTTCAACAACAATTGCTGCTAGATTTTTAATATTTGAGGATTTTTTTAATTGTTCAATATTATTAAACTCCAAAGGAATTGCAGTATCTTTCAAAAAATTTGGAACACCAATTGGTTTTAAATTTTTAAGAAGATGGTTATCTAAATTTTTTATATTTTTTAAATTTGCTGCTAAATACCAATCGTGCCATCCATGGTAACCGCAAAATAATATTTTTGTTTTTTTTGATTTTGACCTAGCAAGACGTATAGCAATTGACATAGCTTCGCCCCCACCTCTTGCAAATTTAACTTGTTGAGCAAATTTATCGATTTTTAGAAGCTCTTTGGCAAGCTCATATTCTTCAATACAATTTAATGTTGTATTAACTCCTAAGTCAATTTTCTTTTTAACATAATTATTTATAAAAAGATTATTGTATCCAATCACAGAAGTTCCAATACCCATACTTGTCATATCTAAATATTTTTTATTTTTTAAATCCCAAACATGAGCACCATCAGATTTTGAAAAGTACGTAGGCCAACCATCAGGTAAAAATCTTTCAGGTCTTTTAGATAACAATCCATTTCCACCTGGTATAATTTTTAAAGATTTTCTCCAAATATTCTTTTGATCAATCATAATTTGTCTTAAAAAGACTTAGTAATTTTTTAAGTTTTTTTTAAATGTACTTATGAGCATTGATTGTTAAATTATTTAATATAATCAGGCTTTTTTATATATCCTAAAATTTGTTAAGTAAATAAATATATTATTTTTATTGACCGTTCAAAGAATGAACATTATATGTTCAATTTATGAACAAATTTGACAATAAAGAAGAAGAATTTAATGTACTAAGGCAAATTCAAAAAAAGCCGAAATCGTCACAACGTCAGTTAGCAAGTGATTTAGGCTTCAGTCTTGGAAAATTAAATTACTGTGTTAAAGCACTTAAACAAAAAGGATTGATCAAGATCAATAAATTTAAAAAAAATAAAAATAAAATTAATTATATCTACATATTAACGCCTAAAGGTATCAATTATAGAATAAAAATAACAATACAATTTATGAAAAAGAAGATGAAGGAATACGATGAGATGAAAAAAGAAATTTAGATAAAATGAACCAATTAATTGCAAAAATTGAAAGTAAAAAGGCTGTTATAGGTGTGATTGGACTTGGTTATGTAGGTTTGCCATTAGCGTCAAATTTTTGCCGAAAAGGATATAATGTTATAGGTTTTGATATAGATAAAAAAAAAGTAACAAAAGTAAATAAAAAAAAAAATTATATTAAAAGTGTTAATTTAAAAAAATATAAAAAAAAAATCTTAGCAACTTCAAAATTTACCAGAATTAAAAACTGCGATGTTATAATAATCACTGTCCCTACACCACTAAAACAAAAAAATATCCCAGATTTAAGTTTCGTAAAGAATTCTATAAAAAAAATTTTACCTTTCCTAAGGAAAAATCAGCTTATAAGTTTAGAAAGTACATCTTACCCAGGAACAACTGAAGAGGAATTAACCAAAAAAATTAAAAGTATGACAGTCGGAAAAGATATATTTATTTGTTACTCACCCGAGAGAGAGGATCCAGGAAATAAATATTTTAAAACAATAGATGTACCCAAAATTATTAGTGGCGAAACTTCTAACTGCCTTAAAATAGCAAAAAAATTTTACAAAGTTTTTTTCAAATCTGTGGTTCCAGTAAGCTCAACAAAAACAGCTGAGTTTACAAAGCTTCTCGAAAATATTTATAGGTCAGTGAATATTGGGCTTGTAAATGAAATGAAAATTATTTCTAAAATCATGAAAATAAATATTCATGAGGCTATTAAAGCAGCTAGCACCAAGCCATTTGGTTATAGACCTTTTGATCCAGGTCCAGGTATGGGAGGTCATTGTATACCAATAGATCCTTTTTATATGTCGTGGAAAGCCAACCAACTTGGTTATGATTCGAGATTCATAAGACAATCAGGAAATATTAACACGATTATGCCAAAATGGATCGTTTCCAATATTGAAAAATTTTTCAAATCAAAAAAAAAAAAAATCAATAAATTAAAAATTCTCATAATTGGAATTGCATACAAAAAAAATATAGATGACGATAGAGAAAGCCCAGCGTACGAAATAATGAAAATTTTAAATAAAAAAGGTTCAAAAATTTCTTATTACGATCCTTTAATTAAAAAAATTAACAAAAAAAGAAATTTTAAAAATTTTCATAATTTAAAATCGATAACTCTTGAAAATAATAAAATAAAAAACTTTGATGCCTCAATCATTGTAACTGATCATGATATTATAAATTTTAATAAAATTTATAAAAATTCAAAAATTATTTTTGACTGCAGAAATCGGTATAAAATTAAGTTAAACAAAAAAGACAACAAAGTAATTCAACTATAAATTTTTATGTTTTTGATATCTAGAAAACTAATACAGTTAAAAAGGGTATTTTTAAACGATGTAGAGAAAAGTTTTCTAAAGTTAAATCATCGTAACCAAAATTCTAATAAAGGTAATAAAATAATACTTTTAGAGATGGGGGAGGACATATATTTTTTAGTTCATTTTTATTTTTTATTAAAAAAAAAAATGTTTCAAAATAAAAAAATTGTTGGATTGTGGATAAACCCTGGAAACATTAAGAAACCAGGTATTAGAGGTACTATAGCCTTTTTATTTCAATGTTTAATTTTGCACTTTATAAAACTCAAGTGGAAAAAGATCTACAAATGTCTTGGAGTAAATGAAGTCATTGAGCTAAATAATAATTTTAAAGATAATGTATTTATAAGAAATACTATTTTCATAAATAAAAATTGCAATTTAAAAAATAAGGAAGATGTTTTAAGAATTAACTTTAAAGGAATAAAAATTGGAGATTTAATTTATGATCATTATTTAAGATTTAATAACTCTGTTTCCTTTGATATTAAAAATAGGTATGCAATTAGAAGATTGTTAAATTTCATCGAAACCTCTAATGAAAATTTAGATAACTTCTATCTTAAAAACAAAAATGATATTTTATATTATATTCCCCAGAAAGCATTCTATACAAATGGTTTTGCCGTAAGATATTTTTTAAGTAAAAATGTTCAAACTTTAGGGGGTATCGAAGACAATAAATATATTAAAAAATTTTCAAAAAATGATTATCGAGCGACCACAAAATGCGAAAATTTACCAATTAAATTTAAATCCTTAAAAAATAAAAGAAGAAAAATTTTATTATCAAAAAAAAAACTTAGAGATAAATTTAATGGGAAAATATCTTCGGAATTAAAGTATATGAGAAAATCCTCTTATAACAAAAAAAAAACTTTTAAAATAAAAAGAAAATTTGATGTAATAATTTTTCTACCTGATTTTTCTGATGCACCACACATTTATGGTAAAGTTGTATTTAATGATTTTTCTGATTGGATACATGAGACATTGAGTTTTCTAAAATTAAAAAATATATCAATTGCAATTAAAGAACATCCAAATAGTTGGATTTATAATACAATTAAATTTCAAGAAGATCTAAAGAAAAAGTATTCAAACTTAATTTGGTTTAATAAGAATATTTCCAATAGAGCAATTTTTAATAAAAGGCCGAAATTTGGAATTTCACCTTTTGGAAGTGTTTTGCATGAATTAGCTTATCATAAAATTGTTCCAATAGCTGCAGGATCAAATCCATGTATGGGATATGATTTTGTATTTACACCGAGGAACAAAAAACACTATTTTGAACTAATTAATAAAGCAATTAGGAATGAGCTTTATTTGAAAAAAAATTTTAAAGAAAAGATAGCTGAGTGTTATTATATGTTTTTTCTACATAATGATGATTTTTTAAAAAATGAATCTAGAGAACTAAATTTAAAAAAATATTTACCATCTGCAGGAATGAAGAGCATTACAATTCTAGACAAATTTAATAAGGGATATTTTAATAAATGAAAACAATAATGTATGGTGGCTGTGATCCATTAGTAATTAAAAAGTTGGATGAAAAATTAGATATAAAATGTAAAATACATTCTATTGAAAATCTAGATAAAGATTATTCAAATCTTGGGCTCGTAAGAGACAACTTTAATAAGGAGCCCTTGTTAGATATGGAAGCCAGAAAAATTTATCAAGATTTTTATAATAAAAATTTTGTAAAGTTTAATACGATGATAGTCAGAAGAGGTATTCTACTATCCGATTTTCACGATTTAAGAGATGAATTTTCACTTTATTTTTACTCCTTTTACGAAATTCTAAAAAAAAATAAAATTGAACTAGCTATTTTTTTTTCATTTCCTCATGAGGGTCCAGACTATATTTTATATAAATTAGCCAAGTATTTTAAAATTAAAACAATATTATTTTACCAGACTATTTTTAAGGAAAGATTTTTTATTCTGTCTGATTTAAGCGAATTTGGAAAAATAAAAAAAAATATTGAAAGTGAAAATTATCATTATTTATTAAATGATGATCAATCTTATATTAAAACTGTTAATGATAAAAACCAAAAAAATAGAAAAAATTCAGAAAGTTTTATTTATAATTTAAAAAAAAGTAGAAGAAAAATAAGATTCTTATTGCTTAAAATTTTAATTTTTTTAAAAATTGTTAATCGAAGAGATCGTCAAAAAGAATATTTGGAAAATTTAAAAAAAATACAAGTTAGCAATGAGGATTTAGATAAAATTTTTAAAAATGGTAAAAAAAAAATATATTTTCCCCTTCATTTTCAGCCAGAGCTTACAACTTCATTATTAGCTAATAATGATGATCAGCCATTAATTTTAGAAAGATTAAGTCAGTTTGCAGGAGACGAATGGGATATAATAGTTAAAGAGAACCCTAAACAAACTTACTATCAAAGAGGTAAGTTCTTCTTCAAAAGATTAAAATATTTTAAAAATGTTTATTTTGTCGATAAATTTTATAGCTCAGCAGAATTAGTAAAACAAACAGACTTAGTGGCTACTAATTGTGGTACTCCAGGCTGGGAGTCTATAAAAAGTGGTAAAAAAACATTAGTTTTTGGCACTAGCTGGTTTTCAGATATCCATGGATGTTTAAAGGTAAATAATCAAACTACCGATGATGAAATTAAAAAATTTATCCAACAAGAATTTGATCCATCTAAATTCAGTTCTGATTTTAATAATCTTATGAGTCAATCCTGTCATGGTCTCATAGATTTGTATTACAAAGAGTTTTATGGAATAAAAAATTTTGATGAAAAAACAAATGCTGAAAAAATTATTAATCATATTTTAAAATATCTAGAAAAGTTAAATTAATGTTTATAAAAAATATAAAACATAAAAATATTTTCCTTGATGGAGAGGGAGATAATTGGTTCTTAAGGAATAAAAAAAAATTAAATAATCCATTAAAAGACTCAAAAATAATTAATATTGTTCAAAATATAATTTTTAATAATGAAAAAAAAAAAATTAATTTTCTAGAAATAGGATGTTCAAATAGTTCACTTTTATTAAATTTAAAAAAACAATTTAAAAACATTGAAATATTTGGAATCGATCCCTCAAAAAAAGCAATTAATAAATTAAAAAAGAAAGGTATAAAATCCTATGTAGCAACCGCAGACAACCTTCAATTTAAAAATAAAAGTATAGATATAATTTTTTATGGGTTTTGTCTGTACTTATGTGATCAAAAAGATTACAAGAAAATTCTGTCTAACGCTGACAGAGTTTTAAAATCAAAAGGTAGTATAATTATTTTAGACTTTTATTCAAAAAAAATTAAAAAGATTATATATAAGCATGATAAAAGAGTCTCATGCATAAAACGAGATTTTACTAAAATATTTACTGCAAAAAAATTTAAATTAATTTATCGAAGTTATTTTAATTATTCTGATATGTATGAGACAGATAAATACAATGAGCACGATCTCATGAACATTGCTGTATTGAAGAGAGGTAAAAATGTTTAGTTTGTTTTCAAGAGTTATAGTATGTTTAGATAAATCAAGTATAATAAAAATAATAAAGTTACAATTTGTTACATTATTAATAGGTATTTTGAATGTTGTATCAGCACTTTTAATAGCTCAATTCGTTTTATTAATATCTGGAAGTGAAACTAATATAGAAAATCCTTTTTTTCAAAGCGTTTCTTTTTTTCTTAATATTTTTTACCCAAATAATTTACTTTTATACGTATCTATCACAGTAGTAAGTTTTTATGTACTTACAATTATGCTTACATTAGTTCTAACATATTTTAATCTAAGGTGGATACAAGATATCTTAGTTTTTTTTCAAAAAAATTTATTTAATTATTATTTAGAAAAAAAATGGCTGTTCCATGCTGATAACTCCTCTAAAGATATTATAAGCAAGATACATACAAATACTGAGAGGCTATCTAGTCAAGTTCTTCTCCCTTTTTTAGAATTATTTTCAAGTTTAATTATCAGTATAATTATACTTTTGGCAGTTTTAATTATAGATTTAAGAGTTGCTTTAATATCATTTATAATATTTTCATCTTTTTATGTATTTTTTTTCTTTTTTTTTAAAAAAAAATTAAGGAAATCGGGAGATGAGATCACACGGATATATCCTTTGTATTTCAAGGCAATATTTGATGCATTCACATCTATTAAGGACGTTATTTTATACGATAAAAAAAATTATTTTAAAAATTTTTTTTCAAATAATCTAACCAGATTTAGAGAGATGACAGTTATTCAAGCATATCTATCACAAATTCCAAGAAATTTAATTGAAGCAATCTTTTTTACTTTTTTAATTTTTGTTGTTTTTGTAGCAATTAAATATTTTAACTATAAATTTTCAGAAATTAGCGCATTAATTGCATTTTATGGAGTTTGTGCCATTAAGATAATACCAGCTTTTCAAAAAATTTTTAAATCAGTTACATCCATAAACTCAAATTTAAGTGCATTTGAAAATATTGAAAAAGATTTAGTCAAAGCTAAAAAATTCGAATTAAAAAATAAAAATGAACAAATAAATAAAAAACTTAATTTTAATAAATCTATAAGGCTTGAAAATTTAAGCTTCAGTTATCCAACTAATAAACAAGCAGGAATTTTTGATGTGAACATTGAAATCCCTTTCGGTTCGAAAGTTGGAATTGTTGGTAAAACAGGGTCTGGAAAATCAACATTACTAGACATAATACTTGGATTTATTTCACCAGATAAAGGAAATATCAAAGTTGATGATACAATAGTAAACGAACATAATGTAAAATATTGGCAAAAAAATTTATCATATGTTCCCCAAAACTTTTATATTTATGAGGGGGATATAGCATCAAATGTGGCATTTTCTGCAGATGAAAAATTAATTAGTAAAGAAAAAATAAAATCAAGCTTAATTTCTTCTGAATTGAAAGAATTTATTGGAAATGAAAACATGAATGTTGGAGAAAATGGAAAAAAATTATCAGGAGGTCAAAAACAAAGAATTGGTATCGCAAGAGCAATATATCGAAATTCAGAAATTATTATTCTTGATGAAGCTACAAACGCACTGGACTCAATTACTGAAAAGAACATACTAAATAATATCGAGTCACATGAAACAATTAAAACAATACTTATTGTTTCTCATAGATTTGAGACTTTAAAGATGTGTGATAAGTTTTACTTTATTGAAAATGGAAAAGTAGAAAAATTTGAAAATTTTGAAGATCTAATGACGAAATATAAAAAATAATGAAAATTTTAATAACTGGATGCGCAGGTTTTATTGGTTACCATTTAACAAAAAAACTATTACAAAAAAAAACTTTTAAAATTATTGGAATTGATAATCTTAATGATTATTACGATACAAAATTAAAGTACGCAAGACTGAAAGAGTTAAAAAAATTTAAAAATTTTATCTTTTTAAAAGTCAGTTTAGAGGAAAAGAAAAAAATACAAAAAATATTTTCTAAATTTAAAATTAATTTAGTAATTAATCTTGCGGCTCAGGCTGGTGTAAGATATTCGCAAAAAAATCCAGATCAATATTTAAATTCAAATATAGTAGGTTTTTATAATCTCTTAGAGACTATGAAAAAATATAATGTAAAAAAACTCTTATTTGCCTCATCATCCTCTGTTTATGGAAAAATAAAATCTAAGATTTTTAGTGAAAATTTAATAACTGATAAACAAATATCTCTTTATGCAACTTCAAAAAAAATTAATGAAGTCTTCATGAATTTTTATGGAAATATTTATAATATTTCAAACATTGGAATGAGATTCTTTACAGTATATGGACCTTATGGAAGACCTGATATGGCCTATTTTAAATTTACAAAATTAATCCAAGAAAAAAAAAAAATATATCTTAATAATTTTGGAAACCATTCACGTGATTTTACTTACATTGATGATTGCGTAGAGTGTATCGTTAAATTAATAGATTTAGTTAATAAAAAAAAAATGAACACAATAGTCAATATAGCTGGGGGAAGAAAAATAAGTATTAAACATATGTTAAAATTAATTGAAAAGAATTTAAATATAAAAGCTAAAATATCTCTCAAACCTTTACAATTTGGTGATGTTAAAAATACTTTCTCAAATCCAAAAAAATTAAAAAAAATGATCAACTACAAACCTAAAACATCTTTAGAGTTTGGGATAAAAAAATTTTGTAATTGGTACAAAAAATTTTATAAGATTTAAAATTTATCAAAAATGAACAAATTAGCTCCCATTGCATACTTCACTTATAACCGCCCTGAGCATACAAAAGTATCTCTTGATGCACTTAAAAATAATGAATTGGCATCACATTCTAAAATAATAATTTTTTCTGATAGTCCAAAAACTAATCAAGATGAAAAAAAAGTTGATGAAGTAAGAAAAATTTTAAATGATCTTAATGGATTTAAAGAGAAAAAAATTATAATCAGAGAAAAAAATTATGGACTATATAAAAACTTTGTTACCGGTATCACTGATGTTTGCAATGAATATGATAAGATAATTGTTGTTGAGGACGATAATAAAACATCAAAGTATTTTCTTAATTTTATTAATGATGGTTTAAACGTATATCAAAATGAACCGGAAGTTTGCGCAATTAATGGATGGTTTTATCCAAACCAAAATGATCTCAAAGAAACATTTTTTTTAAAGGGTGGAAATACCTGGGGATGGGGAACTTGGAAGAGAGCCTGGGATAAATTTAATCCAAATACAGATTATTTGATCAAGGAAATTAAAAAAAGAAATTTAGTAAAAAAATTTAATCTAAATAATTCTTTTGATTATTTAAGTATGCTTGAAAAAAGAGATAAAAATTTAAATGAATCACATACTATAATTTGGAAAGCATCTACGTTTTTAAATGATATGTTTTCACTTTATCCATCGTCATCATTAGTTAAAAATATTGGATTTGATGGATCTGGAACACATAATAAAAAACCAGATAAATTACATGAGCATTCTTATATTCAAGAAAAAAAAATAATTATACAAAAATCAGATATTAAGGAAAACATTGATGCTATCAAATTTATAAAAAAATTTTATAGGAGAAATAGAATTAAAAATTTAATAAAAAAGATAATGGGAATTTTTTGATAAAAATTGATATTAAATATATATTAGATTATTATTATGTTAACCACACTAAATTTATTTTAAAGTGAAAAAATTAGTCAAAAGTTTAATATCTAAAATTTTGAAATCAACTAACTTTAGAAATAATGACGAAGTTGAAAAAATTGCATTAGGAAAAATTCTAAAAAAAAAAAATAATTTAAAAACACTGGAAAAGATAGAAGATGTAGAATTCAAAATTTTTTCTCAATTTGGAGATGATGGAATTATACAGTTCTTAATTGATAAATTAGAAGTTGGATATGATTATCAAAATTTTATTGAATTTGGAGTGGAGGATTATTCAGAGGCAAATACAAAATTTTTATTATTAAATAATAATTGGTCTGGTTTTATTTTAGATTCGTCAGGTAAAAACATTGAAACTATAAAGAAGAAAAGTTATTTTTGGAAATATGATTTAGAGGCAAAACAAAGCTTTGTAAAAAAAGAAAATATTAATGAGTTAATTTATAACTCTAGCATGAAAAATAAAAAAATTGGAATTCTAAGTATAGATATTGATGGAAACGATTACTGGATTTGGAAAGAGATAAGTGTAATAGATCCAATGATCGTAATTATTGAATACAATAGTACCTTTGGGCAAAATCATAAAATAAGCATACCTTATGATAAAAATTTTGATAGATCTAAGGCACATTATTCAAATCTATATTGGGGAGCTTCAATAGAGGCTCTTAAGTTTCTTGCTGACAAGAAAGGTTATAAGTTTCTAACTACCAATAGTGCTGGCAATAACGCATATTTTATAAAAGAAAATATTTTTGATAAGTTGGAGACCAACATTAAAAAGAACATTTTTCAGAGCAAATTTAGAGAAAGTAGAGATAAAGATGGTAAAAAAAATTTTGCTAATTTTGAGGATAGATTAAAAACCATTGGGCATTTAGAAGTTATAGATGTAGAGACTAATGAAATATCAAAATTATCAAAATTATTAAAAACAACAGTTTAATGAAAATACTTATAACTGGTTCCCAGGGTTTTTTAGGTAGAAATTTGTCTCAAAAATTAAGTAGAGAAGGTTTTATTTGTTATGGAATTGGAAGGGGTAATTGGAAAAATAAAAATTATAAAAAATGGGGATATTTTAAAAATATAAATGGAACTATTAGTTATAAAAATTTAAAAAAATTTGAAAAAATAAATTTTGATTACATTCTACATTGTGCAGGTGGAGTATCACCAAATGCAAGTTTAGTAAAATCTATACCTTTTAATAAAGATTACGAAAAAAATGTAATTAGTATTTTAACAGTGCTAGAATTTTTTTCAAAAAAAAAAAGAAAACCTAAAATTATTTTTATTTCAACAGTCTCAGTTTACGGAAATTCAAAATTAAAAAAAATTAAAGAAGAAACCAATTTAAATCCTGTTTCAAATTACTCTATAAATAAAGTTATTGGAGAAAAAGTTTGTAGAAAATTTTATCAAGATAATAAATTTGATATACTTATTTTAAGAGGAAGTTCTTTATATGGACCAGGTTTAAAGAGGCAGATTATTTACGACGTTTGCTCAAAAATTCAAAAAAGGAAGTTTTTTTTCTTTGGCAGTGGAAATGAAATAAGAGATTTTATACATGTAAGTGATTTTTCTAATCTTATTAGATGCATAATTAATAAAGGTTTTAAGGGATATTTAGTTTTAAATGCTGGAACTGGGAAGGGGATGAAAATATCTAAAGTTATTTACTATATTGGTAAAAAATTTAAAGTTAAAATAAAACCAAAATTTAATTATTTTGGTAAAGAAGTGAATCCCACGTCACTCATACCAGATATTAAAAAAGTTAAAAAGTTTAATTGGTCTCCTAAAATAAATTTTAATGAAGGTTTAGACGAGTATATAAAATGGTTCAAATATGGTTAGATTAGCATTCACAATACATTTTAACAGAACATGGCTTGGAGGAATTAATGTTATTGTAAGTTTGATAAATTCAATTTTGTCAATCCAAAATTTGAATTCAAAAATTAAAATAATCTTACTAACAAACTCAAAAAAAAAATTAAGTAAATTAAATATAAGTAAAAAAGTAGAAGTTATTGAGAGTTTTGAATTTTTTAATCGAAGCCTATTTGTGAGAATTTTAGACAAAGCGTCTATAATTTTTTTCAATAAAACATTTTTTTTAGAAAAATTTTTAAAAAGATATAATATAGATTTTCTATCACATACATCTATAGCGACAGGAAAAAATAGTGATATTAAAAGTATTGTTTGGATACCAGACTTTCAATATTTACACTTTCCAAATTTTTTTTCATTAAAATATAAAATTTTGAAAAAATTAAATATTTTAATTTATAAAAATCACGTATATAAAATTTTATTAAGCAGCAAATCTGCATTTAAAGATTTGCAAAAGATTACTAAAATTCATAACTCTAAAATATTAATTAACAAATTTTCATTTGATGTACCTAACTCAAAAAATTTAAGAAGCTTTTCATATTTGAAAAAAAAATATAAGTTGAGGAAAAATTATTTTTATCTCCCCAATCAATATTGGGTGCACAAAAACCACAAAGTTGTTTTAGAAGCACTAGTAAAAACAATCAAACATGGAAAAAAAGATGTCTTTATATATTCATCTGGATCCAAAGAAGATTATAGGGACCCACAAAATTTTCAAAATCTATTTAAATATGTGAAGAACAATAACATTGAGAAAAATTATATTTATTTAGGCTTAATTCCTTTTATTGATGTTATGTCTCTTATTTTTTATTCGACAGCAGTTATCAATCCATCTCTTTTCGAGGGTTGGAGTAGTACTGTTGAGCAAGCTAAAATGTATAATAAAAAAATTGTATTATCCAACATCAATGTTCATAGAGAACAAAATCCAAAATATGCATTTTTTTTTAATTCACATGATAGCAATAAGCTATCAAATATTTTTCAGAGTATAAATTCAATTCAAAATAAAAAAAAAAAAACCAATATATAAATTAAGTCGTATAAGAAAAAAAAACGATAATTATATCAAGAATTATATTAATCTTATTTTAAATGTGAGATAACTATCTTCTATCCAGTTTTAATAATTTAATAGAATTTGAATATTTAGAGTATCTTATTTTTTTAAATGGAAAAAGGTTATTAATTTCATTCTCTAAGTAAATATTTTTAACTTTTACCTCAACTATACATTGTTCCACATCTTTAAAGAAAGCTTTACTTCCAAAGATTTTATATTTTATATCTTTATCAAATGTTATTCTAAATTTATTTAAACTAAAATATTCTCTTGTATAATTTACTAATACAACAGGTTTACAGTTTCCATAAAAGTCATCATGTATTCCATTTTTTAAAAAACTTTTAAAATTTTTCACTTTTCTTGATGTTTTATACTTTCCTTCATATGAATTTATTTTTTCTTCGAATTGCAATTCTTTTAAAGTATTAAAATTTTCTGAACCATAATATCTAAGTCTAATTTTTTTTCTAGGTACGACCCCCTCTTCTGAATTATGAAATGAGTCTTTGAACTTATTGTCAAAATATATAGAAGAGATTTTTCTCTTATCATACATTTGTTTTGCATTTTTATTTTTAAGAAATTCAAAAAAATTATTTATTTTCTTGATAGAAATTTCATATTTATTTTCAATTCTAAAACTCATATTTATAAAAAATTATTTTACTTTAAGTATCACACTTTTTAATATAGATTAATTAAATGAATATATTATTATCCCAATCTTTCTTAGAGTTTTCTGGAACAGTAATCGTAGGTCTGTTAATCTATCTAACATTACTTTTTGTAAAGCAGTATTGGGTCAATACGATTACTTACTTTAATACATTCTTACTTTTACCTGCTACAACTTATGTTGTAACTAAAGTAATTTCTGACAATTTAGCGTTGTCACTAGGAATGATTGGTGCATTATCAATTGTAAGATTTCGTAACCCAGTCAAAAGTCCTTTAGAACTCGTAATATTTTTTGTTTTAATAACTGTTGGTATATCAATGGGAGTCAGTCATTTTTGGAGTATAATATTTTCAGTCACAGTAATTTTGATTTTAATATTTTCTTTTTTATTAGAAAAATTTACAAAAAAAATAAAATTTTTCAAATTTTTTGAGTATTCGTTTAATTCTAATGACAGTATGAACTATAATATTCTTGAAGTTGAGTCAGACAGTCCAGTCAATGAATTAAAAGATGATCCTAACTTATTATTTTTTACTAGCTCAAATAACAAAAATATTTATAGGCTTGGTATAAGTGATCGGGAAAAATTAAAAAAGATAGAGGAAGCTTTAAAAAAAAATGAAAATATTAAAAATATTGAAATTCAATATTCTAATTAAAATTCTAATTTTTTATTTAATATTTTGTCAAGGTTCATATGCGATCGATGAATGTAAAAATAATTCACACAATATGATTGATAAAATTAAATATCTGGAAATAGTTATAGATAATGAAAGAAAATATTTAACAGAAGTTGGCAGGAAATTAATTAAATATTCGCGTGGTAAAAATGCAGAAAATAAAGGTGATAAAGCTAAGGCTATTGAGGAATATAAAAATTTCGGAAAAAAAAGAAGATATAAATCTAGATTAGTTGTTAACTATCTAGATGGCAAAAAATGTATTTTAAGTGCCAAAATTAGAGCACATGGAAATATGTCAGATCATATTGATTTAATAAGTGGTGTGCCAGTTTCAAGTTTAAGAGTCAATTTAAGTGAAGGCAATATAAAAAATGGAACAAAATTCTTACTACTTCGACCTAAGTCTAGAAATTCTGATAATGAAATTTTCGTTTCCACATTACTTTCTCATTTAGGAATTTTATCACCTGAAAGTTTTTACATAAACATCAAGATTCACGGAAAAATATTTAGATATATTTTTCAAGAAAATCTTAAAAAAGAATTTTTAGAAAAAAATAAAAGAGTTGAAGGTCCTATTATTGAGAAAAAAGAAGATTTTTGGTTTAGCCAGGATTTATTACAAATGGCAAGAGTTACTAATAAAAAATGGATAAAGTCTGATGACTCAAACCTTTATAATACTATCAAAGCAATACAAAAGCTGAATAAAAATTTATTACACTCATTTAATTATTCTATAAATTTTAGAAACGATGTAATTTTAAGGTCTCATGAAAGTTATTCTACAGAGGAAGAATTTAAAATTAATTCAATTTTTGAAGCATTAATGTTTGCTCTTGACGCAAGACATGGATTAGCATTTGATAATAGAAGATATTACTTCGACCCTGTCTACAAGAGATTAGAACCAATTTATTATGATGGAATGTCAAGAATACTCTCTAAAATTGGCTACAATATTAAAAATGAAAAATATGAAATTCAATTAGGAAGAGGATTAAGTACAATACAACTTCTTTTCAATGAAGATGATGTAATTCCAGAGGGACGTTATAATTTTGTGACTTATTCAGCTGTACAGGGTGCTAAATATGCAATTGATAAAATAAACAATTTAAATAAAAAAAATTTTATTGATGATTTAAAAAGCTATGGAGTCAAAAAGATAAATAATAAAGAATTAGATACTCTTTTAAGTTTCATTTTAAAAAGATTAGATTTAATTAAAAATGCAAAAATTTCTCCTTTCAATGAAGTAGCAGAAGGTCAAATTTTTACAAAATACTCTAAAAATATGAAATCGTTAGATGATGATAAATTTTTAGTATTTTTAAATAAAATAAAAGAAAATAATAACAATTTATATGATATTGAAATTTGTAATTATAAATTAGAAAATTGCAAAAAAGAGACTATTGATAGTAAAATCTTAATTAAATTGTTAGATCAGCAAAAATATCAAAATAAATATTCAATCTTTATTGCTTTAAGTAAAAACGACTACATTAGCGGTAAAATAGAAAGTGAAAAAGTATCATTTGGAAAATCATACAATAATATAAAATTAAATAATAATTTAAATTTTGCTTTTTCAGATGGTTTAGAATTTAAATTTGATGAAGCTAGTAATAATTTAAATATTAGTTTTAATAAAAATACTGCAAGAGCAATAATATATAGATCGAAGTTGGAGGGTGTAAAAATATCTATGAAAAACTTTTCAATAAATAATGAAGTTTTTAAGAGTAAAGTAAATGGCCTGACCGGCTGTCTCACAATTCTTGATACTGAGATAAAAGACCTGAATATCGAAGCAGAAAACTTTAATTGCGAAGATACTGTGAATTTTATAAGATCCGAAGGTTCCGCAAATCAAATTTTAATAAAGAATTCTATTTCAGACGCCTTAGATTCTGATTTTTCAAAGTTAAATATTAAAAAAATTAAAATTACCGACTCTGGTAATGATTGTTCAGATTTTTCATTTGGTAAATATAAAATTGATTTCGCAGAATTAGAGAATTGTGGAGATAAGGCAATTTCTATTGGTGAAAAATCTTATATGAATGTAAAAAATTTAGTAGTACGTAATAGTTATACTGGGATAGCGTCTAAAGACTCATCAAAGACAGATATTTTAAATTCGAATATAAATGAGGTAACAGAATGTTATGCTTCTTATAATAAAAAACAAGAGTTTAGTGAGGGATCAATAATTGTTGACAAATAAATATGTAAAAATTTTTTAAATTTAACAAAAGTAGATCACGACTCATTAATCCAAATAAAAAACTGATTATTATCCAATTTTCTGAATTATTATTTGATAATTTAAATACAAAATTTTAATTTTCTTTAAGTTTTTTTTTAAAAATTTAAGTATAGCAAAAGTTGGTGATAAAGTGACTTTTTGATGTTCCCATAAAAAATCATCGAAAATTATTATTCCATATTGGTTCAAATTAGCAAAAGATTCTTGAGCATCATACAATACATCCTTATATTCATGTGAACCATCAACATAAATTAAATCAAACTTATCTCTATTTTTTAAAAAAAAGTTTTTTGAGTCTTGTTTAAAAACTACAGCTCTTTCAGAAAATTCTTGAGTATTATACTTAAAATTTTCATAAATTTGATTAAATTTTTCTGGATAATCTCCCTTTAGTTCGTGAAAAGGTTTAAAAGTATCTACACAAGTCAATTCTGTTCTTTTTAATTTTTTTAAAAGAAAAAAACTACTTCTTCCCTCGTAAGATCCAATCTCCAAAGCTTTAAGTTTTTTATCAAAAAGTGAGAATTTATCAAAAATATATAACCAAGATGGAACATTATTACTGAACAAATCTCTTTGATTAAATTTAAGCTTTATATCACATAGTTCTATAAATTCTTTTTTTTCTCTACGATATTGTGATTCAATTTTTCTATTAATAATCAAAATAAAATAAACATAGTGCACTAAAACTGTGAGAGATGCGTATAAAAGTTTTAAATCAATAATTCCACATAAAAAAATTTTAAAAAATCTTCTTAAATAAGTAACAAGTCTTCGGAGAGTATTAATAAACATTTTTATTTTAAAAATTTTATATATGTAAAGCTGTTTATATAAATATTATAATTTTAAGAAAGTAAATTGTAATAAGCTAATATTTATTCTAAAAAGCATATAAATTATTAAAATTAAAGTTATTTACAGATTAAAAATGAATTTATTGATAACCGGATGTTGTGGGCATATAGGTTCCTATACATCACAAAATATACATAAAATTAAAAAAATAAAAAAGGTAATTATAGTTGATAATTTAAAATCAAATCGATTTCACTCATTATTTAATTTAAATAAAAAAACCAAAAAAAAATTTCTAATTAGAGACATAAGTAAAAAAAATAGTCTTAATGACTTAAAAAATATTGATTACGTAATTCATTGTGCCTCTATGACTAACGCAGAGAAAAGTTTTTCAAAAAAAAATGAGATGTATAGAAATAATATTAATTGTTTAAAAACAGTTATATCTTTTTGTAAAAAAAATAATTCAAAGTTGATACATATATCCTCCACAAGTGTTTATGGAAAGAAAGCTAAGATTGTAGATGAAACGTGTGAGAAAAAATATTTAAAACCACAATCACCTTATGCAGATATAAAGTTAAAAGAAGAAAAATTAATTAAAAAAGAGGGTAGATTTTTAAAATATAACACTTTTCGCTTTGGCACTATATCAGGTGTTTCTGTTGGTATGAGTTTTCATACTGCAGTTAATAAATTTTGTTTTAATGCAGCAATAGGTGAAGATATTAATGTTTATAAAACTGCAATACATCAGTATCGACCTTATTTATCCTTAAAAGATGCGTTTAAAGTTTTTAAATTTTCTATAGAAAATGACTTTTTCAAAAACGATATTTATAACGCCTTATCTGGCAACTATACAGTTAAACAAATACTAAATAAAATTAAAAAAAATAAAAAAAATATAAAAGTAAAATTTGTTAAATCAAAAATTATGAACCAATTATCTTATAAGGTAAGTACTAAAAAACTTGAGAAAGAGGGACTTAAATTGAAAAATAATATTAATAAAGATATAGTGGCAACATTAAAACTATTAAGGTCTCAAAAAAGACTTAAGACCTAAAATAGAAGAAATTAATCCGTATAATCTAAAAAATCTTAATTTCATCTTTTTAAAATCAAAAAAGAATATTGAAATTAGTAAAACAATTAAATCTTTTATTAAAAATTTACTAGTTTTTTTTAATGCTGAAATATAACCAAAATTTTTTTTATAAAAATAAAACATTGACCACATATAATGCCAAATCCTTAAACATTTAAGATCATTACCTTCATTTTCAATTGACGATGCACGATGATGTTTAATTATTAAATATGGAATTAAATAACATTTAATATTATTAATTTTACATCTGTGGAGTAAATCCATTTCTTCGTAATATAAAAAAAAATTTTCATCAAAAAAATTAATTTTTTTCAAATTTTCTATATCATAAAGCATTACAGATGCTTCACCTTTATAAAACTCAAACACAGAATCTGTAATTTTAAAATTTCCATGGTTAGGAACTAGAATACCAAATTCTTGAATTTTTTTTAAAGTATCAATAAATCTTACTAAAAAATTATTGTCTATATCAATATCAATATCCATATACATTGCAAATCTTGTTTCACATTTTTTTAAAGCCTTGTTTATAGCAGCACCGTTTCCAACATTTTCCGATCTTATTATGGAAGTTTTATGAGAAATATTTATTTTTGAAAAATTATAATTACTCGAATTATCTACAATAATTATTTTATAATTCTCATTTATTTTTTTAATAATTTTATTTAATTTTAAAGGATCTGTTCTAAAAATAACTAATATTATTGTAATCATGAAAAATCAAAGAATTATTTTTTTTAATTTATTTTTTTTTATAATTTTTAAAAATTTTTTTATATTGATTGAACTATCTTTTGGAAAATTTTTTACTTTTGATAAAGGTATTTTTTTAATTTTTTTGTCACTGAATTTTTTTGCAAATTTAAAAATTTCACGTTTTTTTCCTCCAATATTTAAAACACCTTTTTCATCAAGTAAATATGGAATTACCTTAGCAACTAACTTGTTATATACAAAACTTGAAAAAGCTCCGCTTATTGCACTCTTATGAACAAAGGGATAATCAGTTACACACAATCTTAATATAAGAGAATTTTTATACATTTTTACTGAAGCTTCGCCCCCCAATTTAGACCATGCATAATTATTTATTGGATTCAAATCATCGTACTCAGAATAATTGCCTTTAGTACCTGGATATACATAACTTGTAGAAAAATATATGAGTTTTACTTTATTTTTTATGCATGCCTTAACTATATTTGCAGTTCCAATAATATTTAAGTTTATACTTTTTTCTATATCTTCATCATGAATCGACATTGGTCTTGATAATCCAGCAATATGTATAAGATGTGTTATTTTATTATTTTTTAAATATTTATTTACTAATTTATAATTAAGAATATTGAAGTCTTTTTTATTTACAAAAGTAGTAGTTTTTGAATCCATCTCTTTAATAAGATATTTACAAAATCTACTTGTTTTACCGTTAACTAAAATTTTTTTTTTCAATTTAAATGACTAAACCAATTTATATTTTTTAATTTTTTTTCTTTTTTCATTATTTCCTGTTTATGATTCCAGGCAAATAAAAAAACATTTTTATAATTTTTTTTTTTAAATAATTTATGATTTAATATTGGTATATGAGTTCCAGGAGAATATCTTCCGATTTTAAATGGTGTTGTATCAAAAATACAATCTATATGTTTAAAATTTATATTACAATAATTTAGAATTGTTGTACTTTTTGATGTAGCTCCATAACCACAAATTTTTTGTTTTTTACTTTTTATAGATAATATCTTTTCTCTTAATCTTTTTTTCGATTTTTCAACTTCTTTCTTAAATTTTATACATCCTTTAAAATTATCTATATTTTTTAATTTTTCATTAAATAAAATTTTTTTCAATCTTTTAGAAATTTTTGAATTAATATTATTTTTTACAATATATCTCATTGATCCACCATGTGTTTTCTGGGGAATTGCATCAATAAGTTTCATTCCATACTTTTCATAAATTTTCTTAATGGAAGTTGCTGAAAACATATAAATATGTTCATCATAAATTTGATCATATGAAACCTTTTCATACATTGACCCAAGGTAAGGTTCCTCAAAAACAAATAAACCGTTATTTCGCAAAATTTTTAAAATATTATTAATTAAAGCATTTTGATCAGGGATATGGCAAATAACATTTGAACCTACAATTATATCAAATTTAATTTTTTTTTTTATATATTTTTTTATTGTTTTGTAGTTAAAAAACTTATTCTCACTATTTACATTATTTTTAATAGCATCTTTATGCACACTTTTAGATGGCTCTATTCCAACATGATAGTTTTTTTTAAAATTTTTTAAAAAGGTTCCATCGTTTGAACCTATTTCTAAAATTTTAAATTTTTTGTTATTTGAAAAATATTTTTTGACCCACAAAGAAAATTTTTCAAAGTGACTAACCATAAATTTAGAGCTCGCGGTATAAAAAGGATAATTTTCATTAAACATTTTTTTTGGACTTGGATTTTTTTCTAACTGAAAAAGACTTAATTTTTTATTAAAACCAACGTTTAACTCAAAAAAATATTCTTTTTTAAATTGATTTTTTTTTAAAAAACCATTCGCAATAGGCATTTTACCAAAACGTAAAAATATCTTACATTTAGATTTATCTATTCTACATTTCATTTTTTAAAAAATTTCTTTTTTGATTGAATATATTCTTTTTTATCATATTTGTAATCACATAACGTCAAAAGAATACTTTTTTTTTTTTATAAATTTTAATTTGATCCAATGATCTTTAGGAACAAATAAATAATTATTACTTCTTAAACTTAACAAAAATTTTCTTTCTTTTTTGTTTTTATTTGTTATGTAGACTTCGATTGTACCATTAATAGGTATAAGAACTTGATTACATTTTTTATGGGCATGATCTGCTCTAAAATATCTTTTATTTCCATATACAAAAAAAAATCTTTTTATGTTAAAATTCAAAAGAGACTCATTTTTGTAGAATGGTATTAAATCACCAGTTTTGTCAGAAAAAGTTTTACTTTTTTTTAATTTCAATTTCATTTTTGTTATATTTTAAATAAATTATATATTTATATAATTGATGTCCCTGGTAAATTATATTTTAAATTTGATCAGTTTATGACATTTTGTAAGAAATTTAGTTAATAAATATGTTTTTCCCGGAAAAAATGGGATAGATAATTGTTTTTATTTTAAATATGTATAAAAAAACCAATTGATTTTATTATGAGAGTTAAATTTACCAACTTATACAAACTAGTCCCAAAAAAGAAAGAAATTTTAGTAAAGATTAATTCTTTAATAAAAAATTCTAAATTTGTAGGAGGAGAAGAAGTTGCAAACTTTGAAAAAAATTTTTCAAAGTTTACTGGTTCAAAGTATTGTACAACAGTTGGAAATGGCACAGATGCCTTAGAAATAGCTGTTAAATCTCTTAATTTAAAAAAAAATTCTGAAATCATTGTTCCGGCAAATACATGGATTTCCACAGCGGAGGCAGTTGTAAACAATGGAATGAAGCTAGTTTTTTGTGATATTAATTTAGAGGATTATACTATCTGCATCAAAGATCTTAAAAAAAAAATCAATAAAAAAACAAAAGCAATTATCGCAGTTCATTTGTATGGAAATCCAGCAAATATGATTGAAATTAAAAAAATTATCAAGAATAAAAAAATTAAAATTATCGAGGATTGTGCACAAGCACATGGAACTAAAATTAAAAAAAAACACGTTGGCAGTTTTGGCGATGTTGGAACCTTTAGTTTTTTTCCAGGAAAGAATCTTGGTGGATTTGGTGATGGTGGTGCAATAATCACTAATTCTAAAAGTATATTTAATTATTGCAAAAGAGCAAAAGATCACGGGGCATTAAAAAAATATGACCATCAATTCTCAGGAAGAAACTCTAGATTAGATACTATTCAATCAGCTGTTTTAAACATTAAACTTAAAAGCTATAACAAAGTAATATCTTTAAGAAATAAGCTATCTAAGATTTATTTTAAAAAACTTAAAAAGATTAATGGTATAAAAGTTTTCGAAACTAAAAAAAATAATACTTATAGTTTTCATCAATTCGTAATTAAAACAAAAAAAAGAAATAAATTAAGAAGTTATTTGTTAAACAAAAAAATTGATACAATGATTCATTATCCCTATATGCTTAATGAGCTAAAATTTTTTCCAAATGCTAAATTAAATAATTGTAAAAGACTTGGAGATCAAATTTTGAGCTTACCAATATCCGAAGAGCATACTGCAAAAGAAATTGAATATGTATCAAATAAAATTATTGATTTTTTTAATAAAAAAAAATGACAAGAATAAATTTAAAAAAAATAAATAAACCAAAAAAAATAAAAATGAAAAAATTTTTTGATACCAGAGGATTTTTTCAAGAAATTTTCTTAAAAAAAAGTTTTAATTTAGATATAAAGTTTACTGCTTTAGCAAAATCTAAGAAAAATGTAATTCGAGGACTACATTTTCAATTAAGAAACAAACAAACAAAATTAATATATGTATGCGAGGGAAAAATATTAGATATTGTTGTAAATTTAAAAAGAGATTCATCGAGTTTTGGCAAAGTTTCCAAGTTTGTTCTGAAAGAAGGCGAAATTTTATTTATTCCTGAATTTTACGCTCATGGATATGAGTGCTTATCAAAAAAATGTACAGTATTATATCATCTTGAAAAATATCGGGACGTTAAAAATGAGTCTGGGATTCAGTACAACGATAAAAGTTTAAATATTCCTTGGAAGACCAAAAAACCAGTTTTATCTCAAAGAGATAGTAATCATATTAGTTTTATAGAATTCAAGAAAAAATTTAAATCTTTGTAGATTTATTAGTCTTAGCTTTTAGGAATTTTATCGGCTTTTTAATTATTTTAATAAAGTATAATAACTTTACCAAAATTTTATTTTGATTATTATCAATTCTTATAGAATTCAAATCTTTTAGATGATCAATATAGTTTATTTTACTTGAGTACCCACCTTTTGAGAATGTTCCTAATACCTCATTTTTTTTTGTGGAGATGCCTTTTAAATTAAAATTAACTATCATTTTATAAAAAAAGTCTAAGTCTGCGCTTAAATACTTAGGGTTATATAAGCCAACCTCCATATGTTTTTTGAGTTTAATAAAAAAACCAACTGAATGAGATGTATAAAAACCAAAGCTCAATTTGATTTTCCAAGGATTGAAACCATGCATAAGTTTATATTTCATTACAGTGCCAAATAGAAAATCAATTTTATGGTTATTAAAATAATTGTTTACAATTTTAACAGCATCTGGATTATAAAAATCATCAGCATTAAGAAATCCTACAATTTCACCTTTTGCTTTTTTAATTCCTTTATTCATTGCATCCCAAATTCCATTATCTTGCTCTATAATAATTTTATCAATTTTTTTTTCGTATTTTTTCAATATCTCTATTGTTTTATCAGTAGATCCACCATCTATAATTATATACTCAATATAGTCATAATTTTGGTTTAAAACGCTTTGAATGGATCTTTCGATAGTTTGTTCAGCATTTTTTACAACTGTTATAATTGTAATTAAGTTATTTTTAAATTTTTGCATTCTTTTAAGATTTGAATATATACATAATAAGTAAAAATTATGAAAAAAATATTTTTCTGGTCTCCCTATCTCTCAAATGTTGCAACAATTAAAAATGTCCTAAACTCAGCAATGTCAATGAAAAAATACAATAAAAAGTCTCTTAATATTTCAATATTAGACGTTATTGGAGAATGGTCAAAGTATGAAAAAGAAATTCAGGCATTAAAAATTAATCTAATAAAAATGCCAGGTTTTAAATTAGATAAATTTTTTCCGATTGAGGGTTTTTTAAAATCAAGAATAATTTTTTTTTTAATATTTTTTTTTAAATTTTTTTCATTAAGAAAAATTATTAAATATGAAAAACCTGAATATTTTATAATACACTTACTATCTTTTTTACCTTTTACTTTAATGATTTTTTCAAATTTTGAAACTAGGTTTATTCTTAGAATATCTGGTTTACCAAAACTCACAATTTTAAGAAAATTATTTTGGAAAATAATATCAAAAAAAATTTATATGGTGACGTGCCCTTCATATAAAACTAAGCAAGATTTATTAAAAATGGGAATTTTTCCTGAAAAAATTTTAAAAACACTTTATGATCCTATTATTGATGTTGATAAAATTAATAAAAATTTGATGAAAACAAATAAATATAATTTTTCAGATAAAAAATATTTTTTAAATATAGGAAGATTAACGAAGCAAAAAAATCAATTGTTATTATTAAAAGCTTTTTCGAAAATATCAATTTCTAATAAAAACTTAAATTTAGTAATAGTCGGGGAAGGAGAGGAAAGAAGTAAACTCGAAAGCTATATAAAGTCTAAAAACTTGGATGCTCAAGTTTTCCTTACAGGTTATACTGAAAATATCTATCCTTTAATTAAAAAATCAATTGCAATTATATCAAGCTCATTGTGGGAAGATCCAGGTGCAGTAATGATTGAGGCATCTTACTGTAATAAAAATGTCATTTCATCAAATTGTCCTAACGGACCAGAGGAGTTTTTATCTTCTGATAATGGAAATTACTTATTTAGAAATAACGATGTTGTGTCACTAATTAGTAAAATAAATTCTTTCTTAAAAGATGATGAAGACAAGAAATTTTTACAAATTCTTTCTTGTAAACGAAAAAGCAGAAATTACACAATATTTAAACACTATAAAAGATTAGTTTTATTATTAAAATTAAATTAAG